>OBBL01000128.1_pt1 | contig 25260 bp, 17 predicted proteins | sample 1480721 | NCBI WGS metagenome assembly OBBL01 (sample SAMN05301478, study PRJEB22388) | human gut metagenome | isolation source: infant 1 DOL 23 gut | host: Homo sapiens | place: USA: Pittsburgh, Magee-Womens Hospital of UPMC | collected 2013/2014
CTATTATATCTTTTATATCAGACTTTATTGAATCCGATTTTGGTCCAAATATAGCTTGAACATTGTTGCCAATAACCATAACACCTGCTGCTCCAAGTGATTTCAATTTTTCTTTATCTACTTTATTTATATCATTTACAACCAATCTAAGTCTTGTTATACACGCATCTAGGCTCTTTAAATTGTCTTTATTTCCTAAAGCAATCAAAATCTCTGATGCTAATTCATTCTTAGACATTTCAATGACTTCAGCGTTAGTTTCTGACTCATCTTCTCTTCCTGGTGTCTTTAAATTAAATTTTCTTATCATAAATCTAAATACACTATAGTATAATACTGCAAAACCAATACCTACCAAGATAGCCAAGTACCATGGAGTTCTATTAGGAAGAACACCAAATAATAAGAAATCTATTAATCCTCCTGAAAATGTGAATCCAATTTTAACTCCTAATAATTGCATAATTGCGTATGATAAACCTGAAAATAAACAATGTATTGCAAATAATACTGGTGCAACAAATAAAAACGCAAACTCTATTGGCTCGGTTATTCCTGTTAAAAAAGAGGTTAATGCTGCTGATGCCATTATACCTGCTACAAATTTTTTCTTTTCTGGCTTTGCTTCATGCACCATAGCAAGAGCTGCTGCTGGAAGACCAAACATCATAAATGGAAATGCACCTGTCATAAAAGTACCTGCTGTGAAATTTACTCCATCTTTAAGTTGAGCAAAGAATATCTTTTGGTCACCCATTACAAGCTCACCAGCTTTATTTACATATTCTCCAAATTGATACCAAAATGGATTATGGAAAACATGATGCAAACCAAATGGTATTAATAGTCTTTCCAAAGAACCTTCCATAAATGCTGCTAGTGTTTGATTTGCTTCTATAACATTTTTTGAGAAACTAAGTAATCCCTCTTGTATTGGAGGCCAAATAAAAGACAATATAATTCCTATTGCTATAGCAACTAATGAAGTAACGATTGGTACAAATCTTTTACCTGCAAAAAAACCTAGATACTGAGGTAATTCAATTTTATAAAACTTTTTATAAAGATAAGCAGCCACTATCCCTATAATAATACCACCAAATACCCCTGTTTGAATTGTTGGTATTCCAACAATATTTGCATACATAGAATTGTCTACCATATCTTCTGTAACACCCGCCATAACACCCATAGATGTATTGAGAATTAAAAAACCTACTATGGCTGCCAATGCTGCAACACCTTCTCCTTCAGTTAAACCAACAGCTACCCCAACTGCAAATATAAGTGGTAAGTTATTAAATATAATTTGACCTGAACTTTCCATTATACTTATTATAAGTTGAAATGTAGGATTCGCCAAAACTGGAAAATGAGCCAACAATGCGTCTCCTGCTAAAGCATTACTCACGCCAAGTAATATACCTGCTGCAGGAAGTAATGCAACTGGTAGCATTAGAGATTTTCCTACTTTTTGTAAAACACCAAATACTTTTTTCATTTACTTTTCTCTCCTTATTATTTTATATTTTTTTAAATAAAAAAGACTTAAGTTTATAAAAAGTTACATTAGTATACTTAATTCTAAAATTAAACTTATGTTAATATAAATAAACCTATATTAACCTAATTTCAGAATTAAAAATAAACTATTATAATTTTTTTATAAACATAAGTCTTGCCTGCATTATCAGTAACAATCTTAATGTTTTAAAATTATTATTTTATATTAAATTTTAAATAATATATTAAAATTAAACATAATATATTAAATCTATACATTCTGTATTAAACTACTCTTTATTATAAATTCAGTACAGATATAACTCTTTTGATATGTAATGTTAAATAAAGTAGTTCATCTTGACTTACATAGTAATCATAATTCTTTTCTACATGAGTTTTTATTTTATATGCACAATCATAATCCTTTTCATACTTTACTTTAATTATATCTATAATTTCATTATTTGTATCATTGATTTTTTCTTTTTTTACTAATCGTTTTGCAAAGAATTTTAAATGAGTCAGAAGCCTATCATAATTTATATCATCTTCTTTAAATTCAACTCTATAATAATATCTTATAATATTTAGTATGTCTTTTACAATTTTAGTAATTAATAGTGATTCCTTTGAACTTCCCTTATAGTTTGAATTTACTATATGCATTGCTATAAAACCAGCTTCATCTACTGGAAATTTCACATCAAATTCTTTATTTATATAATCTACAGCCCATTTCCCAATCTCATATTCTTTTTTATGTATTCTTTTTATCTCATGTAGTAAATCATTCTTTATAGTTATGTTTTCATGATATCTTTTAATTGCAAATGCAATATGGTCAGTAAGTGCTACATAAATATATTCATAAAGCTTAGTATTCAAATTCTCCTCTGCATAAGCAATTATTTCAGTACTAACCTCAAAAAATTTCTCATCAACCTGGCTTGCTAGTTTACTAATTTTATCTAAAAAGCTTTCATCTTGTATTACAAAAGTTCTTTCAATTTTACTTTTATCTATTTCTTGACCTTTCTTTTTTTGAAACCCAATTCCACATCCTGTTAATATTAATTCTTTTTTTATATTTTCATCTAAAACTAATACAACATTATTATTATAAATTTGTTGAATAATCATAATCAATATCTCTCCCAAAATACAATTTCCCTTATTCATAAAAAAATACCTAAATTAAGATACAATTCACCTGTATACCTTAACCTAGGTATTGCCTGCTTACCAGTAACAATCCAGCTTGTTAACGCTTATATATTGTATTCAATTTATGGTTTTATTCTATTATAAATAAATATATATGTCAAGTAAATTATTGAAAACTATTTCCTATTTTTTAGTATTAATTTTAACATCAAAAATCAAATTTTATTCCATTATATTTATGATTCTATCATCATCATTTCATCATAGAGAATATTTTCCAATAACTCTTTAGCCACTTCTCTTGATATTTGCTTAGTTTCAACTAATTGTTGAACACTGTCTCTTTGACTTTGTATCGCCATTACTCTGTAGTATTCTACTCTTGCCTCAAACTTATCATCATTTTGAATCTTTCTAGTAATCCAATTCAAATAACGATTATAGAATCTGATTGCTATTAAGGCCTCATGTCTGTTATCTTCATCAGTATTTTTATTTATAAATGATATAGCAGTTTTAGTAGAAAGTGCATATGCATGGTGAAACTCTTTGATTATTTCTTTATTCTCAGATACTATTTTCGTAATTTTTTCTTTTACTTCTTTCTTTACTTTTCTATTTATAATCCACATGCTTATTTTTAATTTTACAATTTTAAATATAGATTTTTGAACAGATTTTCTTGATTTTGTAATATAAAATCTATACAATTTAAAGGCTCTATCAGAAATTTTACCATCTTCTAATAGTTTCAAAACAGCTAATAATCCCTGTTGGTCTGCTTCTGCAATCATCATACTTATAAGTTTATTATCTGGAGTATTTAGTATTCCTTTTTCTGAGTCTACCAACTGTTCATTTAAATCATGTATAACTGGTTGTACTTCTTGTGCTTTTTCATTACTAAGTTTTAAAATGGCTTCTTTCAAAATTAGTTTATATGCCTCTTTATCAGATAATAAAGGTTCTGACTCTTGTACGTTATTTTTTAATAATCTTGGCAGTAAAATTGTTGCCAATACTAAACTTATAAGAATAACTTCTGATGATATAAATAAAACAGTATCTCTCATTGGAAATACATCTTTATCAGCCAAATAAAAAGGTATAGATAAGGCAGTTGCTAGTGTAAATGTACCATGAACACCACAAGTAGCAACTATTAGTGAGTATTTACATTTAGAAATACTCTCTTTTACAACTTCTTCATCCTTAAAACCTAAAAAACCTACAAAAAAATTATTTAAAGGATTCTTTTTAGGTTTTATAAAAGAATTATGCCATAAATATACCCATATAAATCTTATAACAAATAAAATAAGTACAATTAAAGTAGAAATAAAAGTCAATTCCAATGCCATATTTTCATTTTTACTACTAAGTCCTGTATATATACTTGGTAACAAAAAACCAAGCAGTGTAAAGACAAATCCATTCAATACATACTCCAAAACATACCAAGTATTGTCTGATATTATCCTTAATTTAGTGGTTGTATTTTGTAAATGCTCTTTTTCAATTCCATGAGCTATCCCTGCCATTACAACAGCTAGGATTCCAGATACTCCTATTTCTTCTGCTACAAAATATACAAAAAGTGGAGTCATTATTTGTATAACTATTACCATTGGAATTTCTTCCAAATTCCACTTGTGTAAACTAAGTCTTATTTTTATAATTATGTATCCTAAAATACTTCCTACTATTATTCCTCCAAAAGCTGTAATCATAAATTGAATCCCTGCCTCTTCTATTGAAAAAACTCCTGTAACTGTGGCAAGTACTGCAACCTTAAATGCTACGACTCCAGCAGCATCATTTAATAAAGATTCACCTTCAAGTATACTCATCATATTTTTAGGAAAATTTAATCCTTGTGTAATTGATTTTACTGCTACTAAATCAGTTGGAGATATTACTGCTGCCAAAGCAAATGAAACAGCTAATGGCATCCCAGGAATGAGAAAATGTATAAAGATTCCACCTGCAAACACGGTTATTAAAACTAAACCAAATGCAAGAAGCAAAATTGGTTTTCTGAGCTCTAATAGCTCTTTTCTCGATACATTTTGTCCTTCACTGAATAGTAATGGAGCTATGATACATATTACAAATATTTCTGGATTAAATGAAAATGAGAATTTAAATGGCAAAATAGACAATATAATCCCTAGTACAATTTGATATATTGCAAAGAGGAATATTACTCCACTTTTTGCTAAATACAGTTGAAATCGTTGTACAAACCAATAATCCCAACAATGTTACTAAAATTGACATAACTACCTCTCTTTTCAATAATAATATTATAGATTAAACTTATATATCAACTAACTTAATATTAACAGCATGAAATCCCATCTTAATCAAAAAAATTTTCAGTTTATTCTATTATTCTTATTATATACATCAAATTTAATTTTTGAAATATCTATACTAGATGACATGCAACAAAATGATTTCTTGATATTTCTTTTAAAACTGGAATCTCTTTTTTGCATATTTCCTTACAATAAGGGCATCTTGTATGAAACTTACATCCACTTGGTGGATTTGTTGGAGATGGTATGTCTCCTTTTAATATAATTCTATTTTTCTTAATTGTAGGGTCTTGTATTGGTACTGCGCTCATAAGCGCTTTTGTATATGGATGTTGAGAATGTAAGTAAAGTTCTCCTTTAGTTGCAATTTCTATTATAGAACCTAGATACATAACACAAACTCTATGTGCAATATGATTTACTACACTCAAATCATGAGATATAAATAAATATGAAAGTTTATATTTATCCTGTAAATCCATAAGTAAATTTATAATTTGAGATTGAATAGAAACATCTAGTGCAGAAACAGGTTCATCACAAACTATAAATTCTGGATTTAATGCTAATGCTCTTGCTATACCTATTCTCTGTCTTTGACCTCCAGAAAACTCACCTGGTTTTCTATTTAAATGGTACTTAGAAAGACCACAACTTTCTACAACATTTAATATATTATCTTTTATTTCATTCTTTGGCACTAAATTATGTTCTATAACTGCCTCGGATATTATTTGTTCCACATTTAATCTTGGATTTAATGAACTATATGGGTCTTGAAATATCATTTGCATTTTGGGTCTTAACTTTCTAAGTTCTTCCTTCTCTAACTTATATATATCTACACCATTAAATTCAACTTTACCTTCAGTTTTTTCAATTAATCTAAGAATGGTTCTTCCTGCAGTTGATTTTCCACATCCCGATTCTCCAACTATAGCCAAAGTTTCTCCTTTTTTTAAATCAAAAGAAATTCCATCTACTGCCTTTACACATTTAATTTCCTTATCAAATAATCCAGATTTAACTTCAAAGTACTTTTTAAGACCTTCTACTTTTAATAAACTCTCTTCTTTTTTCAATTATATCTCCTCCTTTTTATATAACCAACATGCAATACTATGACCACTATTCAATTCTATTAAAGGAGGTATCTGAGTTCTACATTTATCACATACTTTTTCACATCTATCACTAAAATAACATGAATCTGGCATTCCAATTGGATTTGGTACTTGTCCTGGAATCGAATACAATCTTTTATCTTTGTTTTTTCCAAGAGCAGGCTTTGATTTTAGAAGTCCAATAGTATAAGGATGTTTTGGATTTTTAAATAATTCAACAACCTCTGCCACTTCTATAATTTTACCAGCATACATCACTAATACTTTGTCACACATTTCTGCAACTACTCCCAAATCATGTGTAATCATCATTATAGATGTGTTTAATTTTTCTTTTATATTTTTCATTATATCTAAAATCTGAGCTTGAATAGTAACATCTAAAGCTGTTGTTGGTTCATCAGCTATAAGTAATTTTGGATTACATGATAAAGCCATAGCTATCATTATTCGTTGTCTCATACCACCTGATAATTCATGTGGATATGAATTATATATTTCTTCAGCTCTTGGTATTTCTACCAGTTTTATCATATCGATTACCTTTTTCTTAGCTTCTTCCTTTGATAAATCTTGATGTATCATAATACCTTCAATGATTTGACTTCCAACAGTAAACGCTGGGTTTAAAGATGTCATTGGTTCTTGAAAAATCATTGATATCTCATTCCCTCTTATTCCCATAAGTTCATCTTCATTCATCTTTAAAATGTCTTTGCCTCGAAAGATTATTTCTCCACCTTCTATTTTTGATGTTGGAAGTAACTTCATCAAAGACATGGCTGTTACAGACTTACCACATCCTGATTCTCCAACTATTCCAATAGTTTCACCTTCATTTATATTAAAACTTACTTCATTTACACTCTTTACAATCCCTTTATCTGTATGAAAATAAACTTTTAAATCTTTAACCTCAATTAGTGCTTTACTCATTATTTTCTCCTCTCAGCAAAATTACTTAAGATAACATACACCTTTTGATTGTATTTTATAAAAATTTAAATTACAACATTTTCTTACATTTTATTATTTTTTTCTATTAATTATAATAATATAATAGTTAATTTCTATATATATTGATTTAATAATGATTACTATTATACAATAAAAAATATGTGTTAAATATTATTTTATGGAGGTTTTATAAGAATATGAAATTTAAAAAATTGGCATCATTAATCTTAGTTTCATCATTAATGCTTACATTTACAGCCTGTGCTTCCAATGATAAAGACAAGTCTAGTGGAAGCAAATCTGGTGGAACTGTTGTAATACCTATGGCAAGTGACCCAGATATAATCAATGGAGCTTTTGCAAACGTTAAAGAAGACTCTCTTGCATCAAATATAGTTTATGCTCCTCTTTATACTTATGAAAAAGGAAATTTAGTAAATTATTTAGCAGAAAAAGTAGATTTTAAAGATAGTAAGGAATTAACTATAAAATTAAAATCCAATTTAAAATGGCATGATGGAAAGCCAATAACTGCTGAAGATGTCTTATTTACATTTAATACAGTTTTAGACGAAAAACAAAATTCACCATCAAGACAATACTTATTGGTGGGTGAGAAACCAGTTAAAGTAGAAAAAATTGATGATTTAACAGTTAAGATTACTTTACCAACTGCAAGTGAATCTTTCTTATATGGTATATCTAAAATTTCTCCAATACCAAAACATGTGTTTGAAGGAGAATCAAATATAGCTAAGTCAGAAAAAAATAATAATCCAGTTGGTTCTGGTGCATTCAAGTTTAAGGAATGGAAAAAAGGTGAAAGCATAGTATTTGAAAAGAATGCAGATTATTTTGGTGGAGAACCTAAGGCAGATTCTATAGCGCTAAAAATAATTCCTAATGAAGCATCTCAAGAAGCAGCTTTAAATAATGGCGAAATTTCACTTATGAAGACATCTGCTGAAGGATATGAAAAGGCAAAATCAAACTCAAACTTACAAACTTATACTTATAGTGAAGAAAGATTAAACTACATTGTATTTAACCAAAATATATCAAACATGGCTAACAAAGAAGTAAGACAAGCCTTATCATATGCCTTAAATAGAAATGAAATGATAGAATCAGCATATGGAAAAGAAGGTTCTGTACCTGCTAAATCTATATTAGTTCCAGAAGCAGACTTCTATACAGAAGAAGGTGTTGAAGGATATGACCAAGATACAAATAAGGCTAAAGACTTATTGGATAAAAGTGGTGTTAAAATTGATAAATTAAAAATAGGTTATAACACAGGTAGATTTGGGCATAAAAACTATGCCTTAGTAGCTCAACAAGAGTTGAAAAAAATTGGTATAGAAGCTGAAATAGTTCCTTATGAAAGTAAGGCATTCTTCAATATACTATTTAGTAATAGCACTGAATGTGATATGTATGTAAATGGTTATGCTTGGGGATTAGAACCAAACCCATATAGAGGTATGTTTGAAACTGGTCAATATTGCAACCAAACTAAATATTCTAATGCTGAAATAGATGCTTTATGGGAAAAAGGATTTACTGAGTTAAACAAGGAAAAACGTGAAGAAATATATAAGCAAATACAACAGGATATATCTAAGGATGCGCCTATTTACACTATAGATTATGAACAAAATTTAATGGCAGCTCAAAAAAATCTAAAAGGAATAAAAGATGCTAAACCATCTCCTGCAATATTATTTGAAGATTGGTCTAAACTGTATGTAGAATAATTGATGTAAAATTTTATATTATTAATTAGAAAAGGAGATGTCTAAAAATAATATTGTTTTATTATTTTAAAACGAGACATCTCTTTTAATTAGGAGAATTTACTTATGTTAAAATTAATATTGAATAGAGTAAAAGTTTTAATACCTATGTTAATCTTAATATCTATATTATCATTTGGACTTTTAGAATTAGCTCCTGGTGACCCAGCAGATGCATATATAAATCCTTTAATGTCTTCACAGGATATTGAAAATATAAGGGTTAATATGGGGCTTGATAAACCAGTATATATAAGATATTTAAACTGGTTGAAAAACACTTTAAGTGGAAACTTAGGTATTTCTTATATAAACCATATGCCCGTTACAGAACAAATTATGGAAAAAATGGGAAATACATTTATTCTTATGGGTACTTCTTTGATATTTTCAATATTGGTAGCTATACCTCTTGGAATATTTTTAGCTGTAAATAAAAATTCAATAACTAGTAAAGTATCATCTGTTTTTAATTATATAGGTGTTTCTATACCTTCTTTTTGGATAGGTATGATACTCATTTCAATTTTTTCAGTTAAACTTAACATTTTCCCATCAGGAGGTATGCATACTATTGGAAATGATAGTATTGGAGATTTAGTAAAACATTTAGTTTTGCCTGTAATAACTTTAGGTCTATATAATACTGCTATTTTTACAAATTATGTAGAAGCTAGTGTAAATGAACAATTAAAAAAACAATATGTTATTACAGCAAGAGCAAAAGGATTATCAGAAAAAGTCATACTATTTAAACATGTCTTGAAAAATTCACTGACATCATTGGTTACAATCCTAGGCATGAGTATACAAAAATTAGTCACTGGTGCATTTGTTACAGAAGTAGTTTTCTCTTGGCCAGGTATGGGAAGATTAATGATTGATTCAATTTTTTCAAGAGATTATACTGTAATTATGGCAATAACTATGTTATCAGCACTATTTTTAATTTTAGGTAATTTAGTTGCTGATATACTATACTTATTAATTGACCCTAAAATAAAATCTAGCAAAGGAGGATTCTAGTTGTGTTTACAAGTATCTTAAAAAAATTAAAAAAAGATAAATCCTTTGCTTTTGCATGTATTACTCTTAGCATAATAATCATATTAATTATAACTTCTTTTATATTAAATATAGACTCTAATGCAATTGATACTACTTCTAAACTTCAAGAACCTAGCTTAAAGCATATCTTTGGTACAGACGAACTTGGTAGAGATTACTTCTCTAGAGCTCTTTATGGTGGAAGGATTTCACTTAGTGTTGGTATTTTATCAATGCTTATTTCTGTAGTATTTGGTACTGCTGTAGGTGTTATTAGTGGATATATTGGAGGTAAGCTAGACCAATTCTTGATGAGATTAGTGGATATGCTTATGAGTATACCAAGTTTCTTAGTTTTGATTGTATTAAATACTTATCTAACACCTAAAGTTTCCACTATTATACTAATTATTGGATTCTTAAGTTGGATGGAAGTTTCAAGAATTGTACGTGGCGAAACATTAAAAATAAAGGAAAATGAATACTGTCTAGCTGCTAAAGCTACTGGTATCAAAACTAGAAATATACTATTAAGACATATAGTTTTAAACTTAAAAGAGACTATTGTAGTTGCTGGTTCGTTAAATATTGCTAATGCTATCTTAACTGAATCTGCTCTTAGTTTTTTAGGTCTTGGAATCCAATTGCCTCTTGCATCATGGGGTAATATGCTTCAAGATGCTCAAAGACATATTTTTGACAAGTTATATTTAGCTGTATTTCCAGGATTACTTATATTTTTAACAGTCATGAGTTTGACTATAATAAGCAAAAAATTTTCTAGTAATACTTAACAAATTTTATATAGAAAATAAAAACAGTGATTATCTAAAGATATACACTGTTTTTATTTTTCGTTTAAAAAAATACATATTTTGTATATTATAACTTTAAATACTACTCTACCATGTTATGTAAAACCTATTATTGCTCTCAAACATATAGATGAAAAACTAATAGTTTATTATAATAAAAATTGATTTATTTATTTGTTATTTTAATAACATTTTTAAGAGTTCTTTTTACTAAAGAAATCTATAATAAATTTAAATACATGTTGGTCTACATGGCTATAACGTTCTTTTTTAGGTCTACATAATATAACTTTCCATGTAATAGGATGATTAAAAGGCTTTTCTATAATTTTGCTATTTTCAAAAAAATCATGAACTGGTGATGGTAGAATTGTTATAAAATCAGAATTTGTGGTTGATAGCAACAAAAAATCCCATGAACCAGACATTATATATCTTTTTAACTTAACATTTTCATCAGTAAATTTTTGCATTAGCTTATGATGTATCATAAAAGTAGGATTAAATATTGCAAGTAATTGCTCATTCAAATCGTTCCAATCTATCTTATCCTTCTTAGCAAGTGGATGATTTATATTTAAAAATGCTGTAAGTTCATCTTCTTGAAGCACATGTTCAGTTACTACACTTTTATCAATTTTATGTGGATGTAACAATACTGCATAATCTAATTCCTGTAAGATAAGCATTCTATTTAAGTCATATGCACCCTTCTCTACTATATCAAATTCTATATCTGGATTATTTGCAACTAACTGTGCAACTACATCTGAAAATGCTATTCCAAGTATAAGTGGAGGTATTCCTATTCTAACTTTTCCTTTAAATTGAACTGAATCTTCTCTTAAATCTTCCATCATATTTTTGTATTCATTTATGATATGTTCTGCATTTACATAAAATCTTTCTCCTGCTGGTGTTAACCCATTTAACCTGCCTTTATACCTTTCAAATAAATATACATCTTCACTTTCTTCAAAATTTTTTATAATTTGACTTAATGCTGGTTGAGATATGTGAAGTGTCTTAGATGCTATTGATAAATTAAAACCAGATTTCACTATTTCAACAAAATATTTCAACTGTTTTATATCCATTTTAAACCCCCTTCCCCAAAAGTATAATTTAGATTATATTTTTTCTTCTAATGATATTTTATAGGAAAATCAACATAATTTCATTAATATTTTAACAAAATATTTTTCTAAATCTACTATAAATTTTTATCCTATAAATTTTTCTTATACACTATATAAAAAATTAGACTTAGACAAAACGCTTTTTTCGCCGTAATCTATAATTAGAAACAGGAAAACCTAAAGCATTAGGAATAAAAGTAATTGAAATACTTAAAAACAAGCTTGTATTAAAAAAGTACTTTATTATAGTGTTCCCTAATTTCTTTATTCAGAAAATTTTTAATTATCATTCAAGAAAGGTAACTATTAGATATGAAAGATGTAGTAATCGTATCAGCAGTCAGAACACCTATAGGAAGTTTTGGAGGTGTATTTAAAAATACTTCAGCTGTTCAACTTGGAACTATCGCTGTTAAAGAAGCGATATCACGTGTAGGACTTAATTTATCTGAAATAGATGAAGTAATAATTGGAAATGTTCTTCAAACAGGGCTTGGACAGAATGTTGCTAGACAAATTGCTATAAATGCAGGTATACCAAATTCTGTTCCAAGCTACACAGTAAATAAATTATGTGGTTCAGGGCTTAAAAGTGTCCAGCTAGCTGCCCAATCAATCACATCTGGTGAAAATGATGTGGTAATTGCAGGTGGTACTGAAAATATGAGCCAAGCTCCTTATATCGTTCCACCTGCTCGCTTTGGTAGTAAAATGGGTGACATAACCATGGTAGATAGTATGCTAACAGATGGCCTTATTGATGCTTTCAATCAGTATCATATGGGAATAACTGCAGAAAATATTGCAACTAAATTTGAATTTACTAGAGAAATGCAAGATAAATTGGCATTAGAAAGTCAAAATAAGGCTGAGAATGCTATAAAAAACAATCGCTTTAAAGAAGAAATCGTTTCAGTAGATGTTTTAATACGTCGAGGAAAAATAGAAACTATTGATAAAGATGAATATCCTAAATTAGGTATGACATTTGAAGGTTTAGCTAAACTTAAACCTGCATTCAAAAAAGATGGCACTGTAACAGCTGGAAATGCCTCAGGTATTAATGATGGTGCAGCTATGTTAATACTAATGAGCCAACAAAAAGCAGACGAACTAGGTATTAGACCACTTGCTAAAATAAAATCCTATGCTTCAGCTGGTGTTGAACCTGAAGTCATGGGTACTGGTCCAATCCCTGCAACTAGAAAAGCACTGAAAAAAGCTGGGCTTAGCATCAATGATATAGACTTAATAGAAGCAAACGAAGCGTTTGCTGCCCAAGCATTAGCTGTTAAAAATGAACTTCAAATAGATTCATCAAAGTTAAATGTTAATGGTGGTGCAATAGCATTAGGACATCCAATAGGAGCAAGTGGAGCTAGAATACTTGTTACCTTAATTTATGAAATGCAAAAACGTAAAGTTGAAACTGGACTTGCAACACTTTGTATTGGTGGTGGTCAAGGAATATCAATGGTGGTTTCACGATAGGAGGAAATATGAATAAAATAGTTAGCATTGATGAAGCTCTATCTCATGTAAAAGATGGAGATACAATAATGGTTGGTGGATTCATGGCCAATGGTTCACCAGAAAATTTAATTGATTATTTATGTAGTAAAAATATAAAAGATTTGACACTAATTTGCAATGATACTGGCTTTATTGACAAAGGAGTTGGCAAAATGGTTGTAAATAAGCAATTTAAAAAGATAATTGCTTCTCATGTAGGATTAAATAAAGAAACTGGAAGACAAATGAACAACAATGAAACAGATGTTGAGTTAGTTCCTCAGGGAACTCTTGCTGAACAAATACGTGCAGCTGGTTATGGTCTAGGAGGTATACTCACACCGACTGGTATTGGTACTCTTGTTGAGGAGGGAAAGCAAAAAATTGTTGTCGATAGCAAAGAATACCTTCTTGAAAAACCAATTTATGCAGATGTTGCTCTTCTATTTGCATCAAAGGTCGATAAAGCAGGTAATCTAGTTTATAAAGGCTCTATGAACAATTTTAATAATTTAATGGCATCTGCTGCCAAAATTACAATAGTTGAAGCAGATGAAATCGTTGAAATTGGTGATATTGACCCAAATGAAGTTAATACACCAGGTATTTTTGTGAATTACATCGTTGAAGGAGGTAATTTATAATGGATAAATTAGAAATGCAAGAATATATTGCAAATAGAGTATCTAAAGAATTAAAAGACGGAGCCGTTGTAAACCTTGGAATAGGTCTACCAACCAAAGTAGCAAATTATATTCCGGATAATGTAAACGTTATCTTACAATCTGAAAATGGCTTTTTAGGTTTAGGTTCAGCAGAAGATGGAAATTCAAGTGATGAAACTATTGTAAATGCAGGTGGTCAACCAGTTACTATACTTCCTGGAGGATGTTTCTTTGATAGTGCTACTTCTTTTGGAATAATCAGAGGAGGTCATGTTGATATAACTGTTCTTGGCGCACTTCAGGTTGACAAATATGGCAATATAGCAAACTATATGATTCCAGGTAAGATGGTTCCAGGTATGGGTGGAGCTATGGACCTAGTAACTGGAGCTAAAAAAGTTATTGTAGCAATGGAACATACTTCAAAAGGTTCTGCAAAAATATTAAATAATTGTACTCTTCCACTTACTGCAACAAATGCTGTAGATTTGATAGTTACTGAAATGGGAGTTATGGAAGTAACATCAGATGGAATTTTACTTAAAGAAATAAATCCAGCTTTCACATTAGATGATGTTATTTCTGCTACTGAAGCTCCTTTAATATTGTCAGATTCATTAAATGGAAAAATATCTGTTGTTTAAAATAATTAAAACTAGAAAATAAAAATCTCTTAGACGTATTACATATAAATTTGTATTGCTTAAAATATTAATATAAAAATAAAATAAAATTGGAGGAAATGAAAATGGTTAAAGATAAAGTTGTATTCGTAACAGGAGCTGCAAGTGGAATAGGTAAACAAATAGCTGAATCGTTCTTAAAAAATGGTGCTAAAGTAATGTTCTCTGATATAAATCAAGAAGCTTTAAATAATACCATAACAGAGTTACAAAAAAAAGGATATGATTGCATGAGTGTAAAGTGTGATGTAACTAAGGAAGAAGAAATTAACCACGCTATAGACAAAACTGTTGAAAAGTATGGCAGATTAGATATATTAATAAACAATGCTGGACTTCAACATGTTTCTATGATAGAAGATTTCCCAACTGATAAATTTGAATTTATGATAAAAATAATGCTGACAGCACCTTTTATAGCTACTAAAAAAGCATTTCCTATAATGAAAAAACAAGGCTTTGGTCGTATAATAAATATGGCCTCAATCAATGGTGTAATAGGATTTGCTGGAAAGGCTGCTTATAACTCAGCAAAACATGGACTTATTGGACTAACAAAAGTTGCTGCTCTTGAAGCTGCCGATTCTGGTATAACAGTTAATGCTTTATGCCCTGGATATGTAGATACTCCACTTGTCAGAGGTCAGTTCAATGACCTTTCAAAAACTCGTAATATACCATTGGAAAATGTCTTAGAGGAAGTTTTATACCCACTTGTACCACAAAAACGCCTATTAGATGTTCAAGAAATTGCCAACTATGCTATGTTCTTAGCAAGTGATAATGCTAAGGGTGTTACAGGACAAGCTTGCTTACTAGATGGAGGATATACTGCACAATAGTTATTATATTTAGGGCTTGAAGAAAGTATTCTTCAGGTCCTTCTACTAAGGAGGGATATTTATGAGTATTATCGCGCCAATTGGTATAATTATTGGTATCATAGCTATTATATATTTTTCAGTTAAAGAAATTCATATAACTATAGCTGCTCCAATAGCAACTTTAATAGTTGTTATTTTAAATAAAATGGATGTTGTAACATCAATGCTAGGTGCTGACAAAAACAATTATATGGGTGCACTTGGAAACTATATAATGAGTTATTTTGCAATATTCTTATTAGGCTCAATACTTGCTAAATTTATGGAAGAAAGTGGAGCTACTGTATCAATAGCTGATTTTATTTTAAATAAATTTGGCTCTAATCATCCTTATAGAGTTTTAGTTGCTATATTTATAGTAAGTTTTATATTAACATATGGTGGTATAAGCTTATTTGTAGTTATGTTTGCGGTCATTCCACTTGCAAGAACTCTATTTAAAAAACTTGATATTTCTTGGAACCTTATTCAGATACCACTTTGGCTTGGTATTGCAACAATTACTATGACTATAATTCCTGGAACACCAGCCATTCAAAATGTTATACCTATTCAATATCTAAATACGTCTCTTACTGCAGCTACTATACCAAGTATTGTAGGTAGTATAGGTTGTGCTACGTTTGGACTTGTCTATATGAAATATGCTCTAAACAAAAGTATTAGAAAAGGTGAAACTTATGCAACTTATACTTCAGAATTAGAAGAAGAATCTTTAGATAGAGAATTACCAGGATTTTTTGCAAGTATTTTTCCTCTATTAGCACTCGTAATTATAGCTATAACTGGAAGTACTTTTGGTTCAGAATTTATGAAAAAAAATGTAATTTACATAGCTTTAATAGTTGCAATTCTTTTATCTGCTTTTTTATTCCATAAATTTCTATCATCTAAGATACAGACATTGAGCATAGGTGCTAGTGGTTCTATAGGTCCTATATTTGCTACATCTTCTGCAGTTGCATTTGGAGCAGTAATAATGGCTGCACCTGGTTTTGATGTATTTAGCAAACTTATAATGTCAATACCAGGTAGTCCACTTATAAGTCTTACTGTTTTGACTTCAACAATGTCAGCAATAACAGGGTCCTCTTCTGGTGCATTAGGAATAGTAATGCCAAACTTTGCAGATTATTATTTAAGTACTGGTCTAAATCCAGAATTAATTCACCGTGTTGCTACAATAGCTTCAAATATACTAACTATAGTTCCACAAAGTGGTGTTTTTCTTACATTCTTAAGCTTATCTAAGTTAACACATAAAACTGGATTTAAAGAAACTTTCATTGTAGTTGCAGTTGGTTCACTAATAGCAGAAATTATTGTAATTACATTAGGATTACTAATGTATTAATATAAAACAAATTAAAATTCATAATATGAAAGGTGGTGTCTCAAAGTGAACTTTTTACTTAATGAGACACTCTTTTTATATGAAATAACATATGCCTATCATTTAAACAATAAAAAAGGCCTTATCTCTATTTTGAGACAGACCCTTTTTATTTCTTAAAGATTTAAATAATTATAATTTGTTGCTAATACGAAAGCATCTACTGAATAAATTTAACCAAATAAAAAAAATTTATCATAACTATAAATTTACGTTATGGAATTATTATAAAAATATTATTTTCTCTAACTAAGTAATTCCATACTATACAGGCTTTTAATACAAATTGTCAAACACACTGAAATATACCTATTTATTCCATATATATCTTTTTTACATATCTTTACAGTAAAAAAAGTCTTAATCTTATGTTAGTATAGATTCACGGGTAACCCCCTACACTAAAGGTTACAAATCAGTAACATTTTTAGAATTTTTAGATTAAGAGGTGTTTAATGATGAGAAGAAATATACCAACAAAATTAAAAACTATATTAGCTTTAGGAGTGTTAACTTTAGCAACAGCTTCAAGTGCTGTTACTGCAAGTGCTTCATCACTTGAAAATAATGTAAATATAAGTAACAAAAGTTTAGTATATAGTAATACTAAATACAAGTTTTCTGCAAAACCAAATTGTTCTGTAAAACCAGAACTTAAGCCTGATAAAGATAACTCTTGTAAGGATAAGAATCATAATGACAAGAATTGCAACAACACTAATAAACCTGAGGACAACAATAATTCAGACTCTACTAATAAGCCTGATAACAATAAACCTGAGTCTAATAAACCTGAAGACAACAATAATTCAGGCTCTACTAATAAACCTAATAATAATAAACCTGAGTCTAATAAACCTGAAGACAACAATAATTCAGGCTCTACTGATAAACCTGATAACAATAAACCTGAGTCTAATAAACCTGAAGACAACAATAATTCAGACTCTACTAACAAACCTGATGATAATAACAACTCAGGCTCTACAAGTGAAAGTTTTTCAGCTTACCAAAAAGAAGTTGTTGACTTAGTAAATATAGAAAGAGCTAAAGCTGGATTAAATCCTCTTACTCTTGATTCTTCTATATCAAATGTTGCTACAAAAAAATCTCAAGATATGATTGATAACAACTATTTTTCACACAATTCTCCAACTTATGGTTCTCCATTTGACATGTTGAAAAAATTTGGAATAAGCTATAAGACAGCAGGTGAAAATATAGCTATGGGTCAAAAAACTCCTAAAGAAGTTGTAAACGCATGGATGAATTCTGAAGGTCACAGAAAAAATATAATGAATCCAAATTTCAGTAAAATAGGTGTTGGAGTAGCACAAAAAAGTGGTGGTTCAATTTATTGGACACAAATCTTTGTAGGATAAAATACTCTTTTTCCATACATATCAAAAGAGTATCTCTAAGTGATAAAAAACACAAATGAGATACTCTTTTGTATCTATTTTAAAATTATCAAATCCAAATATACATACTATAAATATTATTTGTTCTCTTAATTTTAGTGTGTAGAACAATATATAAAAAGTATTGGCAAGATGAAAATGGAAAACTTAAAAAAGATATTTAATAGGTAAAAACAAAATCTTAATATCTTCATAAAAAAAGGCTGTCTCAAAATAGAGATAAGTCCTTTTTCATTGTTGAAATGATTAAAATATATTTGATTTCATACAAAAAGAGTGCCTCATGAACTAAAAAGCTCACTTTGAGACACTCTCTTTTATCAATTTATATAAGCATTATAATACTTTAATATTATTCAGCTAATTTTTTGTATCCTTCATATCTTTCTTTAGCATCAGCTTCAGCTTTAGCAAATAATCCATCAGCTTCCTCTGGGAATTGTTTAGCTATAGCAGAATATCTTACTTGTGCAAGTATGAAATCTTTGAAGCTTGCAGTTGGTTCTTTTGAATCTAAAGTGAATGGGTTTTTACCTTCAGCTTTTACTTCTGGATTGAATCTGTATAAATGCCAGTATCCTCAAGCAACAGCTTGTGCTTCGTTAGCTACAGTTCTTCCCATACCTTCTTTTAATCCATGGTTTATACATGGAGCATAAGCTATTATTAAAGATGGCCCATCATGTTTTTCAGCTTCTATAACGGCTTTGATAAATTGGTTTTTATCAGCACCCATAGCAACTTGAGCTACATATACGTTTCCATATGTCATAGCCATCATTCCTAAATCTTTCTTTCTAGATTTTTTACCTGAAGCAGCAAACTTAGCCATAGCAGCAGCTGGAGTAGCTTTAGAAGCTTGACCTCCTGTATTTGAATATACTTCTGTATCAAATACAAGTACATTTACATCTTCACCAGATGCAAGAACATGGTCTAATCCACCGTAACCGATATCATATGCCCAACCGTCTCCACCTAGTATCCATTGAGATCTCTTAACTAGATAATCTTTTCTATCTTTTATAGCTTTTACTAATTCTTTAGCTTTTTCATCTGTACAATCACAAGCTGGTTTTTCTAATAATTCAACAACCTTAGCACTTGCTACTTTAGAAGCTTCTCCATCATTTCTAGAATCTAACCACTCTGTAAATACTGCTTTAGCATCTTCACAGATATCCATAGAAACTAACTCTGTCATAGCATCTACTATTTTATTTCTTATTTGCTTAACAGCTGTGTACATACCAAATCCATATTCAGCATTATCCTCGAATAAAGAGTTTGCCCAAGATGGACCTTTACCTTCATGGTTACAAGTATAAGGAATTGATGGTGCAGAAGCTCCCCATATAGAAGAACATCCAGTAGCATTAGCTATCATCATTCTATCTCCATATAATTGTGTAACTACTTTAATGTATGCAGTTTCTCCACATCCAGCACATGCTCCTGAAAACTCCATTAATGGTTGTCTAAATTGGCTTCCTTTAACAGTGTTTGCAGGCATAACATCACCTTTTGGAGCTACCTCATCAGGATTTACTGCAAATGCCCAATTATCTAACTCTGTATCAAGTTGAGTATCTATTGGCTTCATAACTAAAGCTTTTTCTTTAGCTGGACATATGTCAGCACAGTTTCCACATCCTGTACAGTCAAGTGGACTAAGTTGCATTCTATATTTTAATCCTTCTAATCCTTTACCTAATGCTTTTTTAGCTTCAAATCCTTCTGGAGCATTAGCTAATTCTTCTTCAGTAACTAATACTGGTCTTATACATGAATGAGGACATATAAAAGAACATTGGTTACATTGAATACAGTTATCTATTATCCATTCAGGAACATCAACAGCTATACCACGTTTTTCATAAGCTGCAGTACCACAAGGGAATGTTCCATCTTCTATACCATTGAATGTACTTACTGGTAAGTTGTTTCCTTCTTGTGCAGTCATTGGTCTTAGTATATTTTTTATAAATTCTGGTTCTTTAACTTCTCCTTTATCTGCATCAACAGCATTTTCCCAAGAAGCTGGAACTTCAACTTTAACTAAAGCATTTATTCCTGCATCAACAGCAGCATAGTTCATGTTAACTATTTTTTCACCTTTTTTACCATAAGCTTTAACTATAGAATCTTTTAAGTATTTAACAGCATCTTCTTCTGGTATTATTTCAGCTAATTTAAAGAATGCAGATTGCATTATCATGTTTATTCTGTTTCCAAGACCTATTTCTTGTCCTAGTTTAACAGCGTTAACTGTATAGAATTTTATATCATTTTTAGCTATATATTGTTTCATATGAGCTGGTAAATGTTCTTCAAGTCCTGCTTGGTCCCATATAGTGTTAAGTACAAATGTACCACCTTTTTTAAGACCTTTTAATAAATCATATTGATAAACATATGATTGTTTATGACAGGCAATATAATCAGCTTCATCTATTAAATAAGTAGCTCTTATTGGAGTATCACCAAATCTTAAGTGAGACATAGTTATACCACCAGATTTTTTAGAGTCATAATCAAAGTAAGCTTGAGCATATTTTTCAGTATGGTCACCGATTATTTTGATAGCTTGTTTATTAGCTCCAACAGTACCGTCAGAACCTAATCCCCAGAACTTACATCTTATAGTTCCTTTAGAAGCTATTTTTATTGGCTCAGATGGAGTTAAAGAAGTATTAGTTACATCATCAACTATACCTACTGTAAATCCATTTTTAGGTTGTTCTGAAACTAAGTTATCAAAAACAGTTTTTATATCTGAAGGAGTAGTATCTTTTGAACCTAATCCGTATCTTCCACCTATTATCATAGGAGCATTTTCTTTTCCATAGAATACATCACGTACATCTAAGTATAATGGTTCACCAGTTGAACCTGGCTCTTTAGTTCTATCAAGTACACATATTCTTTCAACAGTAGATGGCATAGCATCTAAGAAATGTTTCATTGAGAATGGTCTATATAAATGAACTTTAACTAAACCATATTTTTCTCCCTTAGCATTTAAGTAATCTATAGTTTCTTCTATTGTTTCTGTTACTGAACCCATAGCTATTAATACGTATTTAGCATCTTCTGCTCCATAGTAATCAAATAAACTATGTTTTCTACCTGTTAAATTACTCATTTTTTCCATGTATTTTTCAACTATACCTACTATATTTTGATAGTATTTATTAGAAGCTTCTCTAGTTTGGAAATATATATCTGGGTTTTGAGCAGTACCACGAGCAACTGGATGATTTGGAGATAAAGCATTATCTCTAAATGCTTGAACTGCTTCAAAGTTTAATAAACTTGCATAATCTTCATTTTCTAGTAATTCAACTTTTTGGATTTCATGTGAAGTTCTGAATCCATCAAAGAAATGTATAAATGGTAATCTACCTTCTATTGCAGCTAAATGTGCAACAGGTGCTATATCAGCTACTTCTTGAACTGAACCAGAAGCTAATAATACACATCCAGTTTGTCTAGCAGCCATAACGTCTTGGTGATCCCCAAATATTGATAACGCTTGAGATGCTAAAGCACGAGCACTTACATGGAATACTCCTGGTAATAACTCTCCTGCAACTTTATACATGTTAGGTATCATTAATAATAAACCTTGAGATGCTGTAAAAGTAGAAGTTAAAGCTCCTCCTTGTAAAGAACCGTGGAATGTTCCTGATGCACCTGCTTCTGACTGCATTTCAACAACATTAACTGTTTGTCCAAATATATTTTTTCTTCCTTGTGATGCCCACTCATCAACTACTTCAGCCATAGTTGAAGATGGTGTGATTGGATATATAGCTGCTACATCTGTAAACGCATAGGCAACATGAGCTGCAGCTGTATTTCCATCAAGTGTTTTCATAAACTTAGCCATAATATGTATCCTCCTTGATAGCTACAATTGTACTTGTTTATAACAAGTCTATTTTTTTATATTTACATATAATTTACACAACAAAACTATAAACACACATATAGTCGCGCAAATACTCTATCTTCTAATATAATACTACAGATTAGATAAAATTCCTTTGAAAATTGTAAATTAATTACATATTTAAGTAGATTTTTTTTAAAATTAAATATGTTAAGTTTTTTTCATAATTTTGTATACAATATATAATAAATTAAGTTAGACTTTTCAAACTTTTTTATCTATTTGTTTATATTAGTACAAAAAGTAAAATAATTATCTTTATTATATGTAAATTTTTATATATATAATTTTACCATATTACATCATATTTTTGTAAGTTTTTATTACATTTTTTATAATACCCCTTTATTTTATAAATTAATCTAATCGATTAAATTTATCCTATAGAAATTTATTACATTTAAAAATATGCTAGCAAATAAAATATCTACTAGCATAAAGTCTATTTATAATATTAATCAACTATTAATTCTACTAAATCTCCATTTTTAACGCCTGCTGCATTTCCCTCTTCCATATCAACATGCATTTCTAGATTAAAGCTGTCACTAGCTCTTACTAATACATTTTCAAATACTAATGCTCTTGGTCCAGATGTTTTAACTTTTACTATTTGCTTATCAGTTACACCAAATTTAGCAGCATCTTCATTGCTCATATGTATATGTCTAGAAGCAACTATAACTCCTTCTTTCATTTCAACTTCTCCAGCAGGTCCTACTAATTTAACACCTGGAGTTCCAGCTATATCACCAGATTCTTTTATTGGTGCTTTTACTCCTAATGGGAAACCATCTGCTAAAGATATTTCAACTTGAGTATGAGCTCTAGCTGGTCCTAGTACTCTAACTCCTTTTAAAGTTCCTTTTGGTCCTACTAAATCCACTTTTTCTTCACAGGCATATTGCCCTGGTTGAGATAATGGTTTAAATTTAGTTAACTCATGACCTGCTCCAAATAATACGTCTATATCAGCTTGACTCAAATGAACATGTTTATTAGATAATGCTATTGGTAATTTCATTGAAATTCCCTCCTTTTAATTATTTAAATTATTGCAATACAATTATACATAATATTACCTACAAAATCAAATTATATTGAATCAATATATATCTTTAAATTTTTATATATTATATCTTTAAATTCTTGATTATCTATATAAGATACATCATCTGTATTGTTTAAATATATATTGTGTAAAAGTTTAGTATTTATACTCTTAAAGAAAAAATCCATAACAATCTGTCCACCTTTAAACTGTGAATCATATGATTTACTCCCTCCCACTGCAATATACATTCCTATCCGTTTCTTACTTCTATCAATTGAAGGTTTATTTAATACATATTTACTTGCATATATAGCTTGAGTTCTATCAACAACAGTCTTTAATTTAGCTGATATTGAATCAAAATGTACAGGACTTATTACTATAGTTCCTTTTGAATCATCAAACATTTTATATAATGGCTTCATATCATCATTAAACTTGCAATACCCTGTTTTTTCACAAAATCCACATGCTGTGCAATATTCAATATCCATATTGTAGATATTAAATATTTTACAACTTAATCCACACTCTTCTAGCATAGCTTTTACTTCATTTGCTATAAAACTGCAATTTTTATTAATTCTTGGACTTCCATTTATTATTATAATCTCTGGACTTTTAAGTCCTTTTTTATCGTTTGAATCCATAATCAATCTACCTATCCTTTAACATAACTATTAAAATATCATCATCATAATTATCTTTTGATGAGAAGTTCTTTAAATCCAATTTTAGATTTTCTACTATTAACTGTTGATTTAATCTAAAATTTTCTTTTAGAAAGTTTTCTAATCTGTTTATACCATACTCTTCTTTTGATGAATTTTTTATCTCTAAAATTCCATCAGTGTACATACATACCATTGCATAATCTTCCATTGAAAGAGTATTATTTTCATAAGTAGCATCTTCCATTATTCCAATAGGTATGCCCTTTTTACAATTTAAATTATTTTCTATTGTGCCATCTTTCTTTACAACTACAGGACTATAGTGACCTGCATTAGACACAGTAATCATATTTTCTTTAGTATCTATAATACCTATCAAACAAGTTGTAAATACTCCCATCTTGTCAAATTCATCATATAACATCCTATTTAAATTTGTCATTATTTCTCTTGGTGTATTGTATTGATTGCATAATACTTTAAAAGCACCTTTTATCATTGCAACAACATAATTTGATACCATTCCATGTCCCATTACATCAGCAACAATATAAACTATATGTTCATCATCCACTTTTGTAGCATAATAAAAATCTCCACCTACTACCCTTGCTGGTTTATGGTAAAAATAAAGTTCTTTCTCATCATTACAATCCATTTTACCTTTATCCATAATAAGCTGTTGTTGTTTATTTAATATGTTCAACTCGTTTTCAAGAACTTTGTGTTTTACTTCCTTTTCATTATGTTCATATAATTGCATACCAACAGAAACTTGTTTGGACAATATACTAAGAATATTTAAATCATCACTAGTATAGTTTTTGCTATTTGCACAAACTATACATCCTATAGTCTCATTTTTATCCTGAAGTTTGTAATATATATAACTTTCCAAATTTATTCCCTTTTTTGAGCATGGTTTTAAATTATTTAAATACCCCCCCAATGACTCTTTCTTTAAAAACATATCAATCATAGGATATAAATTTGTTTTCTTTTTTTGCTCAACATTATAACAACTAACTATAGCATCCTTATTATGATGACTATTTATAATTATTAAAGCTTCTTTACTATTAGTAATATTACACGCTTGTTTACTTAAATTTTCCAAAAAGCCATCAATACTCTTATTAAGGTATAGTTT
>OBBL01000165.1_pt1 | contig 18528 bp, 20 predicted proteins | sample 1480721 | NCBI WGS metagenome assembly OBBL01 (sample SAMN05301478, study PRJEB22388) | human gut metagenome | isolation source: infant 1 DOL 23 gut | host: Homo sapiens | place: USA: Pittsburgh, Magee-Womens Hospital of UPMC | collected 2013/2014
AGTCTCCTAAATTATTTTAGGAGACTTTTTTATTAAGATTTAAGTCTAGGATATGTTGTAAATCATTTTGATATATTGTATTATTAATTATTAAGAGGTTATTTATATATGCAAGTTTTCATTCTACAATATACAAAAGGAGGACTAAAATTTTGAATTTTAGACTACCAAAGAAAAGGTTACCCAAAAAGATAATTTTTATATGTATAATACTTATTAGTATTATTTTGTTTATAAAGTATGACCAAAATGGATTGAAAGAAAGAGAAATTATAAATAAGGGAAAATATATGTCTGAAAGCCTTGTGGCAGATAAGGAGTATGATGAAGCAAAAAAAGTGGTTAAGACTTCTTTTGAATCTATTCCAGAAAAAAAATACAATAAAGTATATAATGAAGTTTGGGATATGTTAAAGACTATTTCATATGTTCCAGATGGAACGAAGATAGTCATTGATTCTTTAGAAAAGATGAGAGAATCAGATGTGAAATTATCTGATGAATGTAGATTTAATATAGAAAAAAGATTAGCATCAGTGTATATAATGGATAATAATTATTCTAAGGCAGTAGATTTAACTGTAAAGTCTATAAAGTTGGCTGAGAAATTGGGGAATAATTATGAAAAAGCAAGACTAGATGTTGATTTGGCGAGCATATTTTTAAAGATAGGTGGCTATGAAACAGGAGAGAAATTAATAAAGGATTCTTTTAAAATAGATATTGATGAAGGTGAAAAAAATGGAATGGTTAGATTATATGCTATTATAAATCTAGCAGAAATATATGTAGAAGAGGGAGAATATGATAAAGCTATTGAAATAAGTAGCAGGATAAAAGATTATAAAAAGTTTGTAAATACGGATAATTACAATGATTTTGATATAATGGCCTCTATAATGCAGTCAAATGCGTATGTGGGCAAAAATAATATACAAAAGGCAAAGACTTTTTTAGAAAAAGCTGATTATCTTATAAAATCAGATAGAACAGTTTATATATTAGATAAAGATATGTACTATTATATGGCAATGGGAAACTTAGAATATAAAAGCGAAAATTATAATTCTGCAATAGATAATTATAAAAAAAGTTTAGAGATATCTACCAAAAGAAAGTTAACCCAGGAGAAAATAAAAAATTTAAATAAGATATTAAATATATATGAAAAACAAGGAAATATAGAATCTTTAAATGAGTATCAAAAGATGTTAATAAATGAATATAAAGAGAACAAAAGTATAAGAGATTCAGAGACTAGTTTCTATATAATTGATAAAGTATCAAACGAAAGTAAGCTATTTGAAAAAACTAAAAAAGAAATAAAATATTATAAAATATTATTTACCGTAATTTTAATTGCTATATTAGGGTCTACTTTTTTATACAACCGATTGAAGTATTTTAAAGCACAAAATTTACATGATGGTCTTACAAATGTTTATAATAGAAAAAGTTTTGATATTATGTATGAAAAGTACAGAGAGAAAGATGATAATTTTGCACTTGTGATGATAGATATTGATAATTTCAAGCTCATAAATGATAATTATGGACATAAATTTGGTGACACTGTTATAAAGGGAATAACAAATACCATTTGTGTTATGTTAGAACAAGATGATAAAGTCTTTAGGTACGGAGGAGAAGAATTTTCTGTATTAATAAGAAATAAATCTGGTGAGGAAGTAGCAGATATAATTGACAGTATAAGGGTTGCAATTGCAAATAAAAAGTGGAATGATGATGTGACTGTGACTATAAGTGCAGGTGTAGCTCATATTTCAGATAGCAAAGATGTACTAGAAGAAGCTGATAAAAATTTATATAAAGCAAAACAACTTGGTAGAAATAAAGTAGTATATAAGTAATTATATACTATATAAATAAGAGGTATAAATATGAAACAATCAATAGCTATAGTAACTGATAAAATAACTAAACTATCATCTTTCTTAGAAGAAAATATACGTTTGGTTTTAGGTAATTATATTGATATAAACCACTATTATCTGGAAGTTTTAAGAGAGAATGATAAAATACAAGGTGATTTTGTACTAGTAATGAATGACGATAGATTAAACAGTATGAGAAAGCATTTAGTACAAGATAGTAAGATTATAGTGATAAGGAGAACACTTAAAGAAAATGAAATATATGGATTATTTTCAATACCAAATGGAACTGAAGTATTGGTTGTAAATGATACAAAAGAAACTACCTTAGAAACGATAAGCTTATTTTACAAAATAGGAGTAAAAAATTTAAAGTTTACTCCATATATTGAAGGAAAAATTTATAAAAATATAGACATAGCTATAACGCCTGGAGTAAAGGGAAAAGTACCAAGTTATATAAATAAAGTAATCGACCTTGGAAATAGATATATTGATATATCTACCTTTATAGAAATAATAAATGGTCTTAGAATAGATGTTAAAGAAATACGTAAAAATTTAATGGCATATTCTGAGAGTTTAATAAGTTTAGATAATGGAGTTAAAGATAATTATAGGCAACTGTTTTTAAAAATAGAAGAACAAGATGTTATATTGAATCTATCAAAAGATGGAATAATATTTACTTCAGCAGATGGTATAATAAACACATTTAATAAAGAAGCTTTAAAAATTTTAGGTATAAATGAAAATCCACAAGGCAAAAACATAGAAGATATCATTTCTGAAGATTTAAATATTTTACTTGAAGACAAAGAAATAATTGATGAAGTGGTATTTACAAATAAAAAATATATAAATGTAAATAAAAAAAATATTTTTTCTATGGGGAATAAAGCTGGGATATATTATAACTTACAAGAAATAACGTATATAAAAAAATTAGAACAAAATCTTACTAATAAATTAAGAGAACAAGGTCAGATAGCAAGATATACATTTAAAGATATAAAAACTAAAAATAAAAATATGGTAAAGTGTGTAGAATTGGCTAAAAAAATATCTAAATCAGACCTTTCTGTATTAATAATAGGAGAAAGTGGTACTGGTAAAGAATTATTATCACAATCAATTCATAATGCTTCCAATAGAAGTAATCAACCGTTTATAGCAGTTAATTGTGCAGCAGTTCCAGATAGTCTATTAGAAAGTCAACTGTTTGGATATGAAAAAGGCTCTTTTACAGGAGCTTTAAGAGAAGGAAAAAAGGGTCTATTTGAACTTGCTAATAATGGAACTATATTTCTGGATGAAATTGGAGATATGCCTCCATTGCTACAGACAAAGTTACTAAGGGTATTACAAGAAAAGCAGGTTATGCCTATAGGTTCCCATAATGTTATAAACATAGATGTTAGGGTCATAGCAGCAACAAACAAAAACTTACTAAAGATGATTAGAGAAGGAAAATTTAGAGAAGACCTGTATTATAGACTAAATGTATTGCCAATAGATGTACCATCATTGAGGAATAGAAAAGAAGATATAATAACACTTATGAATTTCTTTTTGAAAAACAATATAAGACTTTCGCCAGAAGTTATAACTATTTTAGAAAAATATAATTGGCCAGGAAATATAAGAGAGTTACAAAATGTTGCTTCTTATGTAAGTCTAATGTGTGATAGTATGGTTTTTAGAGATGACTTACCACCATATATAAGGGTAGAATGTGCTAACAATTATGAAGATGGATTTGGTTATACAAGAAAAGAATTTGAGGAAATACTGAGGATTCTATATGAAAGAAGAGAGTCATCCTCTGGAATTGGAAGAGGGTTTATAATCGAAAAGCTTATACAGGAAGGTATTGAGATTTCTGAAAGCAAAGTTAGAAAGGTGCTATCTTATTTAAGTGAATGTGGATACATATCATCTAAATCTGGTAGAGGAGGAAGTCAAATAACTTCAGAGGGGATAAAACTTTATAATAATATAAATTAAGCTAAGTATTTGATATTGAAATCACATATTTTGAATTTAGATATTTAAATAATAATAAACTTTTATATTTATAGAGATTAATTTATATTATGTCAGAAAGAATATTGTAATTTATAATTAAATATTAATAGGTTTTTAAAATAGGATTAGATAGGTAATAGGTTAAGTTAGAATAACCCATTACCTATTTTTATTTGTAAGAAAAGTGTACATAGAATTAGAAGTAAAAAATACAACTAATAAAACTATTGAAAATACTAGATAAATAATAAATAAAAATAATTATAGATTTTGGCATACATATTGCTAATTATAGAGATAAGACGACAAAATAATTGGGAGGTTTAATGATGAAATACAAAACAACAGGGACTTGTGCTACAGAAATTGAATTTGAAGTAAAAGAAAATAAAGTTACAAATGTAAACTTTATAGGTGGATGTGATGGAAATTTAAAAGGGCTAAAAGTATTAGTTGAAGGCATGAATATAGAAGATGTAATACAAAAGTTAAAAGGAATAGAGTGTAAAACAAAGCCAACATCTTGCCCAGACCAACTGTCTCTAGCATTGGAAAATTATATGAATATAAAGTAATACATAAAACAATCGATTAGTTAGGAGTTTAATTATGAAACCAATAATAGGGATTTTAGGAAATTTAATAATAATGGAAAATGGTATGTTTCCAGGTCTTGAAAGGTCATATGTAAATAATGATTATATAAATGCAGTGCTAAAAGGTGGCGGTAGTCCAGTAATAATTCCTGTAAATACAGATAAAGAAGTTATAAAAAAACAGATTGAAATGGTTGATGGAGTCTTAATATCTGGGGGATGGGATATCAATCCTCAACTGTATGGAGAAGAAACAAGAGAAGAAACGACATTTATATATCCAGAAGTGGATGAATTTGATTTAATTGCAATAAGTATAGCATTAGAACTTAAAAAGCCTATATTAGGTGTATGTAGGGGACTACAAATTTTAAATGTAAGTTTAGGAGGAACTTTATATCAAGATAATAATCTTATAGAAGGAAGTTATATAAAACATACACAATCTTCTAAAAGACATGTAGCTACTCATAAAGTTGATGTTAAAGAAGGAAGTATTTTAGAGGGAATTTTAGGAAAACAATTACTTACAAATAGTTATCATCATCAAAGTGTCAATCAGCTTGGAAAAGGATTAAAAGCCATAGCATACTCAAAAGATGGTATAATAGAAGCTATTGAGAAAGAGGATGAAAATTTTGTAGTAGGAGTACAGTGGCATCCAGAAATGATGGTAGATTACTGTGATAAAATGGAAAAACTATTTAAATATTTTATAAATATTTGTTCGAATTTATAATATACCTTGGGGGGATTGAGCATGAACGAAAAGAACAAAATGGGATTAATAAGTATTATACTTTTAGGTATTAATGCAGTAGTAGGAGCTGGAGTTTTTCTATTACCAGGAGATGCAATGAAATCATTTGGTGTAGCAAGTATATTTGTATATATATTTGATATGTTGTTAGTTTTATCTATGGCATTCTGTTTTGCTGAGGTTGCAGGTAAATTTAATAAAAATGGTGCTGCCTATGTATATACAAAAGAAGCTTTTGGAGATTTTTGTGGTTTTGAAGTAGGTCTTATGAAATGGGTAATAGGATGTATTTCTTGGGGAGCTTTAATAGTAGGTTTTCCTACATCATTATCAGCAGTATGGGCTCCAGCAGGTGAACCACATATACAAAAAATTATAATTGTAGCCATGATAGTTGGGCTTACAATTATAAACTTATTAGGTGTATCTCTATCAAAAATTGTACAAAATGTTATAACTGTAGGTAAACTAATTCCATTAATACTATTTATAGGAATAGGTATATTTTTTATAAAAGGAGTTAATTTTACTTCTTCAACAATGGTACCTCCAGGAGCTGGAGCAACAGAGTTTGGAGCAGCAGCACTTTTAATGTTTTATTCATTTACAGGATTTGAATCTATAGCAGTTGCAGCAGAAGATATGGAGAATCCACAAAAAAATATACCAATAGCAATTATAAGTGTAATAGTAATTGCATCAATAATATATATATTAAATCAAGTTGTATGTGTTGGTATACTAGGAGATTCGTTATCTAGTACATCTACACCAGTGGCAGATGCTGCAAGAATATGCTTTGGAAATATGGGAGCTGGATTGGTTACCTTTGGAACCTTGGTTTCTGTTGGTGGAATTTGTATGTGTGGTGCTTTTGTAAATCCAAGAAGTTGTGTAGCTTTAGCTGATGATAAAATGTTACCGAGAATATTTGCAAGAAAAGATAAAAAAGGTACACCATATGTAGCGATAATAGCTACTATGCTAATCACTATACCAATAGCTCTATCTGGAAGTTTTGCTGAATTAGCAGCAATAAGTGCAGTTGCTAGATTCATACAATACATACCAACATCTTTATCCGTATTAGTGTTTAGAAAGAAAAGACCAGAATTAGTAGGTACTTTTAAAACTCCTTTTGGAGCAGTGATTCCTCTAATTGCTGTATGTGTTGGAACATGGTTATTATTCCAAGCATCTATGCATCAATTAATTATGGGATTAGGAGCTTTGGCAATTGGAGTACCATTATACTTTATAATGAAGTCTTATAATAGAAAAGTCTATGGTGAAAATTTAAAGAAAATAGTTTAATTATGTTATAACAGTTTATTGAGTTAAAGTTAGACATTGGCAGAAAATTAAATACAAATAAGTATCTATAAGGCTATATTAAAATATTATTAATTTTTTATTTTAATATAGCCTTAAATTGTTATCAATAAGTGAAAAATATTGTAACAATAGAAGAACAATAGTATTATGTTTATAGACAAAAAACTTATTAGGAGGTAAATTTATGCCAACAATAACATTAAAAAATGGTGTAGACGTACTTATTAGAGAAGGTGTAAGAGAAGATGCTCAAAGCATTATAGATTTTTATAATGAAGTGGGTGGAGAAACTCATTTTCTGTCATTTGGAAAGGATGAATATAAAATATCTTTGGAGGAACAAGAAAATGCTATAGAATCAGCAAAAGCATCTGATAATTCTGTTAAACTGATTGCATTTATAGATGGTGAAATAGTTGGGATTGCAACGATTGATTCTAATCAAAAAGCAAAAGGAAAGCATGTTGGAGTATTAGGAATTGTTGTAAAAGAAAAATATTGGGGAATTGGATTGGGTAAAAGGCTTATGTTAGACCTTATAGAATGGTGTAAATCAAATGGAATAACCAAGAAGATAACTCTTGTCACTAATGAAGAAAATTATAATGCTATAGGATTATACAAAAAAGTTGGATTTGAAGTAGAAAGCATACTAAAGAAAGAATGTTATTATAATGGTGTTTATACTGATTTAATAGGAATGTCACTTTTATTGGGAATATAATTAGTGTACATTTTATCTCGAAAAAAGTATATTAAGTATGGTATAATTAAAAAAGAATATAACTTAATATAATTTTGGAGGACGAATTATGAAAAATCTGTGTAAAATATCAGATGATTATTTAAACAGCAAGCTTAAGTATTTAAAGTTATTATCAAAACAATATCCAAGTATATCAAAAGCAAGTACAGAAATAATAAATTTAGAGGCTATATTAAATCTTCCAAAGGGAACAGAGCATTTTATAACAGATGTACATGGTGAATATGAACCATTTGTACATGTATTAAAAAATGGTTCTGGTGTAATAAAGAGAAAAATAGAAGAATTGTTTTCAAATACAATAAGAGACAGCGAAAAAAAAATGTTAGCAACTCTTGTATATTATCCTGAACAAAAGTTAGACCTAATAATTAAGCAAGAGGAAAATATAGATGATTTTTATAGAATAAATATTTATAGACTTATAGAACTTTGTAAATATGCTTCTAGCAAATATACTAGGTCTAAAGTTAGAAAACTGTTACCAGAAAATTTTAAATACATAATAGAAGAACTTTTGCATGAGCATGTTAAAAGTGAACATAAAGAAGAGTATTATAAAAGTATAGTTGAAACAATAGTTGACATAGGAATAGCTAAGGAGTTTATAATTGCTATTTCTACAGTTATACAAAAATTGGTTGTAGATAGACTTCATGTAATAGGAGATATTTATGATAGAGGTCCAAGACCAGATATAATTGTCGATAAGCTTATTGAACATCATTGTGTAGATATTCAATGGGGAAATCATGATATATTGTGGATGGGTGCAGCCTCAGGTGAAAAAACTTGTATAGCAAATGCACTGAGGATATCAGCTAGATATGCGAATTTAGACATTGTAGAAGACATATATGGAATAAATCTATTGCCTTTAGCCACTTTTGCTATAGAAATGTATAAAGATGACCCTTGTAAAGAATTTATTCCAAAGGTTAATGACCAAAGTGTAACAACAACAGAAAAGTCTTTAATGGCAAAAATGCACAAAGCAATAAGTATAATTCAATTTAAGCTTGAAGGTGAGGTTATAAGACGAAGACCTGAATTTGAAATGGAACATAGACTCTTGCTTAATATGATAAACTATGATGAAGGTACGATTAATTTAAAAGGTAAAACATATAAATTAAAAGATACTTATTTACCTACAATAGACAAAAAAGACCCATATAAATTAACTATGGAAGAAAGAAATGTTATTGATAAATTAGTATCTTCATTTAGAGGTAGTGAAAAATTACAAAAACATGTTTCATTTTTGTTTTCTAAAGGAAGTATATATTTAAAGGCTAACTCAAATTTACTGATTCATGGATGTGTACCGTTAAATGAAGATGGAAGCTTTATGTCTATGAATATAATGGGAAAAGAGTATAAAGGTAAGGCTCTTATGGATAAGATGGAGTCTCTAGCAAGAGAAGGATTTTTCTTTAAAGATAAGGCAGAAGAAAAACTGTATGGCATGGATATTATGTGGTATTTATGGACTGGGAAATGTTCATCATTATTTGGTAAAGATGATATGACTACATTTGAAAGATACTTTATAGCTGAAAAAGAGACTCATAAAGAAAATAAGAACCCATATTTTAAACTTAGAGAAAATGAGATGGCTTGTAAAAGATTATTTGAAGAATTTGATTTAGAACTTGATGAATCTCATATAATAAATGGTCATGTTCCTGTGGAGAGTAAAAATGGAGAGAGCCCAATAAAAGCTAATGGTAAAATTCTCGTTATAGATGGTGGTTTTTCTAGGGCTTACCAAAAAACTACTGGTATAGCTGGATACACTTTGATATACAATTCTAGAACTTTGCAATTAGTATCGCATGAACCATTTAATTCTGCTGAAGAAGCCATTGCAAATGAAAGTGATATCTTATCGACAACTGTTGTAGTAGAGCATAAGGCAAAGAGAAAAATGGTGAGAGATACTGATGAAGGAATAAAGATACAAGAGGAAATAGAAGATTTAAAACTACTTTTAATGGCTTATAAGAAAGGGCTAATAAAAGAAATGTAGATGTTATAGAGGCACTTCATGATTGAAGTGTCTTTTTGTTAATACTTATTAAATATATTATAAAGATTAATAATAGTAGTTTATATTATACTTACTAAGTGAATCCAAAATAAATGGGTTCACTTTTTTTATTTATAAACATTATTAAAAAAATATAGATGTTTTGGTTATATTCCTTGTCCTTTATAAATAGAATTATATAAACAAAGGAGGAGGACAAGAGATGAATAAACTTTCTGATGAAATAATAAACTCTCTTTCTACAACTATAAGAGAAAAGGTAGAAAAAGTCTCAAACAATAATCTGAACATAGAAGAAATTAGGTTACGCTCACAAAAACCATTGATACTAAATGCAAACTCTAAAGATTATTTTTACAATCAAAAAACTATGACACTTGATTTAAATCAACAAAACTCATATGTAGTAACAAGAGAAGATGTAGAGCAAACTTTTCAAATAATATGTAAATATTCAATACATTCATTTATGGATGACATAAAAAAAGGATTCATAACTTTGAGAGGAGGTCATAGAGTAGGGTTAGTTGGAAAAGCAATAGTAGAAGATGGACAAGTCAAAAATATAAAGCATATATCATCTTTAAATATAAGGGTATCAAGGGAAATTATTGGATGCTCGGATAAGATTTTAAGTCATATCATAAAGGGAAAAAATCAGATTAATAATACTTTGATAATATCACCACCTCAATGTGGAAAAACAACTTTAATAAGAGATATAGTAAGAAATTTAAGTAATGGTAATGAAGATTATGGATTTAAAGGTTTAAAAGTGGCTTTAGTAGATGAGCGTAATGAGATAGCAGGAGCTTATCTAGGTGTTCCACAAATGGATGTGGGAATAAGGACTGATATAATAGAAACTTGCCCAAAAGACTTGGGTATTACAATGCTTTTAAGGTCTATGTCACCAAATGTTATTGTGACAGATGAAATTGGAAGTGAAAAAGAAATAAAGGCATTATACACAGCATTAAATGGAGGTATAGGATTAATAACTACTGTGCATGGAGATTCAATAGAGGATATACAAAATAGAAAAGAATTAAATAGACTTCTGGATAAAGAGTTATTTAAAAAGGTTATAATTCTTTCTGCAAAAAGAGGAGCAGGAACAATTGAAAAAATTTATGATTTAGAAGAAAAGAGATGGTATTTTGCAAATTAAAATAATTATTATAGCTTTCTTGATAGGAAGTAGTTATTTGATAGGTGAACAAATATACAAAACTTATACTCGTAGACATAAACAATTAAACGATTTAATAAGAGTTTTAGAAATTTTGAGGATGGATTTATCTTTTGGACTTTATACATTAGAAGAAATCTTTAATAGGATAGGTGGAAATAAAGAGTTTTGTTTTTGGAAATTTTTCTATCAAATATCAGAAGGACTTCACAATGAACAAAGTAAAACTTTGGAAATAATAATATCAGAAAATATTGATGTCTTAAGTAAAGAAACTTATCTAGGCAATAAAGAAATTGAGGAACTGAAAAATCTAATACTTACTTTAGGGAAAAGCGATATAGAGTCACAACAAAGAATGATAGATTTATCTATAGAAAATTTGAAAAAACAAACCTATGAGACAAAGGAAGATATAAACAAAAAAGGCGTATTGTATAAAAAATTAGTGACATTCATAGGTATAGGTATATGTATTATATTGATTTAATATGGGGAGGTTTATTATGGAAATATCATTGATATTAAAGGTTGCAGGTGTCGGTATTCTAATATCAGTATTGAATATGATATTGGAAAAAACAGATAGAAAAGATTGGGCAGGTCTTACTACATTAGCAGGTGTAATAATCGTATTGGGTATGGTAATAACAGAAATAAGTGACTTGTTTAATACTGTAAGAACAATGTTTCAACTTTACTAAAGAGGAGGGAGTAATTTGGAAATAATGCAATTAATAGGAATTGCAATCATTTCAACTACACTCTGTTTAGTAATTAAAAAAGATAGACCAGAGATAGCAAATTTCATAGCTATAATAACTGGAGTAATAATACTATTGTCAGTTATGTTTAAGCTAAATTTTATAGTAGATAGTATACAAGATTTGGCTAACAAGGCTAACATCCCGACTATGTATATATCATTAATAATAAAATTAATTGGGATAGCATACTTAATGGAATTTGCGATACAACTTTGTAAAGATTGTGGGGAAGGAAACATTGCTTCAAAACTAGAATTTGGAGGTAAAATAATAGTTATGTCAATGTCTTTCCCTATACTTTTGTCCATTGTAGAAATGGTGGTGAATATAATTCCATAGATGTGTATCTTGGAATGAATATAAGTATATTAGAGAGCTTTCGTTGTATTGAGGTTTATAGAGTGAAGAGAGGCATGGTTGCTTATGAAAAAAAGATTTTTACCAATGATTATAGGTTTTTTATTTACTTTCTTTTTTGTAAATATCTTTGCTATTATGATATTTGCTAATGAAGTACCAAGTAGTGAAGATAAAGAATATGGTGAAACAAAAAATAGCATAGATAAGTATATAGATGGTCAATTAGACAAGCTAGATATAAATGAGATTCAAGACTATATAAATAAAGAAATAGTTATTAATGATGTTAATTTAAAATCATTTGTAAAAGATTTAATTAGTGGAGAAAAAAATATCTTAGATTTATTCAATAAAGATGGATTGAAGATATTGATGTTTGATGAATTTAAAGCAAGTTTAAAGGTAGTAGCAGTAATTTTGGTACTGGCTCTGTTATCATCTATTTTAAAGAGTCTGGAAAACTCTTTTTCATCAGGTGCAGTAAGTCAAATAGCAACATATATAATATTTATCACAATGGTATCACTTACACTTATTGGTTTTAAAGATGTATTACAGATTTGCTATGATGCAATAGACCATACTGTAGGTCTTATGCAAGTTATAATGCCAATATTAATAACATTTTTACTTTTAATTGGATTCCCAATAACGTCGACTACTTTGAATCCTATCTTCATAGGAGGAGTAACATTTATAAATGTATTTTTTAAAAATTTTCTATTTGTATCTATTACTGTTGCATTTGGAATTTTAATAATAAACAATTTATCAAAAAATATAAGGCTAAAGAGATTTTTCTCCTTTGTAAAACAAATAAATTATGTTTCTATTGGAGCTATGTTTACTGTTTACTTAGGTCTTGTATCCATACAAGGACTGTATGTAACCAGTTTTGATAAATTCAGTGTAAAGACTGCTAAATTTGCTATAGGTAATTTTATTCCTGTTGTAGGTGGATTTGTATCTGACTCTGTGGATATTTTATTATCTTCATCTCAGCTTATAAAAAATATATTTGGAGGAATAGGGCTTATCTTACTTGTTGGAATTTGCTTACTTCCAGTAATAAAAATTTTATCAGTAATAGTAGTGTACAAATTAGCAGCAATAATTGTAGAGCCTGTTGGAGAGGATGGAATATCTAATTTTTTAAATGAAGTGGCAAATTTAATGATAATAATGCTAGCATCAGTAATTGCTATAACAGTAATGTTCTTTGTAACTGTAGCTATCTTGACCTCGATAAGTGTCGTAAGTCAAGGGTAATTTATATATCAGTGAAAAATAATTACATTTAATCTAATGTTTTTAGAGAGGAGGATGCTATGTTAGAGGGCATAAAGGCATGGATAGTTAGTGTTTTGATAGGAGCATTTATAGTAAATATAGTAGATATGATTTTACCAAGTTCTAAGATAAAACCTTATGTCAACCTAGTTTTAAACTTTATGTTTGTATTTATTGTAATAACTCCAGTAGTAGGATTTTTTTCAAAAGATATGAGTTTAGAAGATAGAATATTAAAATCTATGGGAAACTACAACAAGCAGTATGTAGATAGTACAAATGCTTTGGCAAAAGAGACTGGAAATAATAGTCTATCCAAGGGATATGAGGATGGGTTAAAAGAAGTACTTAAATTAAAACTTGATGAATATGGTTATGATTTAGAAGATATAGAGCTTAATGGGGCAAATATAAATAATATAAAAATAAAAGAAAAGAATAATAGTGCAAAAAGTAATAACAGTTCCAATGAAGAAAATAAAAATAATAGTACTAAAAGAGAGGAAGAAAACATAAACTCTAATGACAAAGAAAATTCTAAACAAGTCTTCAAAAAAGGTACAGAGTATGGGTTGAACCTAAATGAAGAAAAATTAAAAAACGACTTAATAAAGGTGCTGGATGTTTCTATAGAAGATATACAAATTGATAAATAGGAGTTGGGAGAATGTTGAAAAACTTAAATGACAAAGATAAGAGAAAGGTATATTCACTAATAACTATAGCAGGAATATGTGTGGTTTCATTAGTATTATTATCTTGTTTTCCTAGTAGCAAAAGCGATAAACAAGTTGGAAAAACAGAGACTAATAAAAATGCTGAAAAGCAAGTCACTAAAGAACAAGAAAAAGATGATTTAGAGTCAAAATTAACAGCAATACTATCTAAAATTGATGGTGCAGGAGACGTTGATGTAATGGTTACATTTGAATCAAGTGAAGAAATACAACCTGCTTTTAATTCAAATAATACAACAGAAACAACAGAGGAAAAAGATGCACAAGGTGGAGAAAGAACAGTTACGACTTCTAGTGAAAATAAAACAATGATAACTTCAAATTCAAGTGACCCTGTAGTTATAAAAACTACAGAGCCAAAGATAAAGGGAGTGATAGTGGTAGCAAGTGGAGCAAGTGACCCAAGTGTTAAAGAGACACTTTATAGTGCAGTACAAACATCATTACAAGTAGCTGGTCATCAAGTAGAAATATATTCTAAATAAATACATATAACCGGGGGGATAAATGAATGAAGTTTAATTATAAGGGAAGAGGATTTGTAATAATAACTTTAACTGCAATGTTAGTGGTAGTAGGAACAGTGAATTATCAATTAAGTAAGAAATCTTTATTAGAAACATCAAAAGAGTTTAAGGCATATGAAGAAGCACAGTTGCAAAAAAATACTGATGATAGTGATAGTAGTAAGACAGAGGATTCTAGTAATGTGGATAAACAAGGTGGTAAGGAAAGTGCTGATATTGATATAGTCGATAGCAAAGCTAGTAAAGTAAAAGAAAAGGCAACTGAGACAAGTAAGGAAATAAAAGCTCAATTATCATCAGAGAAAAATATGAAAAAGGCATCTTATATTTTAGATATGAAAATGAATAGAGAAAAACAAAGAAATGAGTTAGTTCAAGATTTAAATGAAATGATAAATAATCCATCTACAACAGAAGAATCTAGAAAAGAAGCTTCTAATATGAAATTAAATATAGTTAAAATTCAAGAAAAAGAACTTCAAATAGAAAACCTTTTGAGTACAAAAGGGTATGAAGAAGCGTTAGTTTATATAAGCGATAACAAAGTTAATGTAGTTGTAAATGAAGCTAAATTAGAAAAGAAAGATGCAGCAAAAATATTTGATTTAGTTGCAGAACAAGCCAATGTGAAGTATGAAAATATTAAACTTACAAATAATAATAGTAATAAGTAAAGTATAAACCTCAGAATTAACTGAGGTTATTTTCTTGCAAAGTAGACTTGTATTTGGTATTATTATACTTATAAAAATAGTTCCTTAAAATCAGGAGGTAAGTTTTAATATGGAAGATAATAAATTTGGACAAGTAAAAATATCTAATGATGTAATAGCTACAATAGCTGGTTTAGCAGCATTAGAAGTTGAAGGCATAGAAACTACAGATCGAAGAAGAGGATGTTAATTTAGATGTAATGGTTACGATAAAGTATGGAATGTCAATACCAGATACAGCTTTTAAAGTTCAAGAAAATGTAAAAAATACTGTTGAGACAATGACAGGACTGAAGGTTTCTCAAGTAAATATACACATTCAAGGAATCAGCTTTAAGAAGGATAAAGTTGATAAAGAAGAAGCAAAAGCAACTAAGAAAAATTAATATTAGCCCTCTGAAAAGTCAGAGGGTTTTTTGCTGGTAATTGATTTTATATGGATAATTAAACTTAAAGGAGAATTTTGATTGATGAAAAAAGATAGGGCACAAAAGAGTACAACAAGAGAATATATAATGAAACTTATATACCAAATAAATATTAATAAAGAAGATTTTGAAACTTTAGAAGATAAAGTAGATAATTTTTTAAAAGATAATTCAGAACATATTATAAATAGATATAAAGAACTTGCACTTCAATACTCAAAAAATACAAATTTAAAGTTAGAAGATACTGAAATTGAAGATGTTATAGACAAAAAATATATAAATACAGTATGCAAAGCATTGAAAGAAAATCATGACAAAATAGATGAGTTAATAAATAAGCATGCTAAAAACTGGACAGTAGATAGAATGCCAAAGGTAGATGTTTCTATACTTAGATTGTCTGTGTGTGAAATACTTTATTTAGACACTCCTAATAAAGTATCAATAAATGAAGCAGTAGAACTTGCAAAAATATATTGTGATGATAAGTCTCCTAAATTTATAAATGGTATATTGGGAAGTGTTGTTGATGAAATTGGGAAATAATATAATAATTGGAATTGATACTAGCTGCTATACTACTTCTATAGCAGCTATCTCTTTAGATAAGAAAGTTATATTCAATGAAAAAATAATGTTAGAAGTAAGGGATAATTCAAAAGGTTTAAGGCAAAGTGAAGCTGTATTTCAACATATCAATAATTTAGGGATTCTTAGTGATAGGATAAAATCTTTTAAAGATAAGTTTAATGTAGAAGGAGTTTGCTCATCAAAAAAACCGAGACCTGTTGAAAACTCATATATGCCTGTATTCAATGTAGGTCATAATTTTGGAAAATTATTGTCTAGTATATATGGTTGTAGGTTTTATGAGACTACTCATCAAGAGAATCATATTGAAGCAAGTTTATTAAATAGTAAATTAAAAAATAATAATAAATTTATTTCTGTTCATATGTCTGGTGGTACTACAGAGATACTTTTAACAAGCAAACAAGATAGTCATCACAATGTATGTGATACTAATTTAGGTAAAATTGCCAAAATAAGTATTAAAAAAGATGATAAAAGTAAGTTATACAATAATTTTGGATATAATATAGATATAATTGGAGGAAGTAAAGATATTAGCTTTGGTCAACTTATAGATAGAGTAGGAATTAAGCTTGGATATAAATTTCCTTCAGGAAAGTATTTGGATGAAAATGCTTTAAATTGTAATCTTAAAATAGAAAGTGGTCTGAAAACTTCTGTAAGAGATGGGTATATGAATTTATCAGGATTAGAAAATCAGGTAAATAAGATTATAAATGATAATGGAGATAATACTAATCAAAAAGAATATATATCTAAATTAGTATTAGATTCAGTAGTTAGAAATATGTTTAAATCTCTAGTGTATTTATGTGAAACTTATAATGTAAATGAAGTAATATTTGCTGGTGGAGTTTCTGCAAGTAAGTATATTCTTAGAGAATTAAGCATGAAGTTAAGAAAAAAGCATATAGAAGCTTATTTTACAGAACCACAATATTCAACTGATAATGCTGTCGGGTGTGCTATAATAGGATTGAATAACTTTTTAGGAGAAAGAGTATGAAACTAAGAGCTTTAGATATAAGTGAAGCAAACTCATATATTAAAAGAATTTTAATAAACGACCCAATACTTTCTAATCTTAAAGTTAAAGGAGAAATTTCTAATTTTAAGGTTCATAGTAGTGGGAATGTATATTTATCACTTAAAGATGAAACATCAAAGTTAAACTGTGTAATTTTTAAAAGTAATTTTAATCGCAATTTAAAATTAGATAATGGTGTAAAAATTATAGCTAATGGATATATATCAGTCTATGAAAGAGTGGTGCGTATCAATTATACATTAATGAAATTGAAATAGAGGGAATAGGAAATTTACACATAGAGTTTAATAGATTAAAGGAAAAACTTAATAAAGAAGGATTATTTGACCCTAAATACAAGATACCTATACCTAAAATGCCAAACTCAATTGGCGTTATAACATCTCCAACAGGTGCTGTTATAAGAGATATAATAAATGTAATAAAAAGAAGATATCCGAAAGTTAATATAAAGCTTTATCCAGTAACGGTTCAAGGAGATAAATCAGCTGAAGAAATCTGTGAAGCAATTAGATTTTTCAATCATATGAAGAATGTTGATACACTTATAGTTGGTAGAGGTGGGGGTTCAATAGAAGAACTTTGGTCTTTTAATGATGAAATGGTAGCAAGAGAGGTTTTTAATTCTCAAATTCCGATAATATCAGCAGTTGGGCATGAAACGGATTTTACTATTTGTGATTTTGTGTCTGATATGAGAGCCCCAACGCCATCAGCAGCAGCTGAGATTGCTACTCCATCATTGGATGATATAAACTATAAACTTGGAAACATAAAAAGTAGGATGAGTAAGTCTCTTACAAATCAAATAGAGCTAGACCAATATAGGTTAGAAACAGTATTTAATAAGATAAATAACTATTTAGATTCGTACACAATAAAAGATAAAGTTATACAATTAGACAAAATATATGATAAAATAATTTTTGGAATAGAAAATAATTTAAAATTAGAAGATGAAAAATTAGTAAAAATTGGAGCATTACTCCATAATTTAAGTCCATTAGCTACTATGGATAGAGGTTATAGTATAACTCAAAAAAATGGAAAAGTAATAAATAGTATAAAAGGATTAAAAATAAAGGATAGTATAGATATAGTATTAAAAGATGGAAATTTAGAATGTATGATAGATAAAATTGAAAATAAAGAGGGATAGTATGAATTTAACCTACGAAGAAGCTTATAAAAGATTAGAAAGTATTTTAAGTGAATTAGAATCTAAAAATGCTAGCTTGGATGAATCTTTAAGCCTATATGAAGAAGGTATAAGCCTTTATAAACATTGTAATAAGCTTTTAGATGATGCTAAATTGAAAATAAGTAAATTTAATCAATTGGGAATAGAAGAAGACTTTAAAATAGAGGAGGAATAAAATTGGAATTTAAACAATGTCTAAAAGAAAAAGCAAGTTTTGTAGAAAAAGTACTTAAAG
>OBBL01000166.1_pt1 | contig 18388 bp, 17 predicted proteins | sample 1480721 | NCBI WGS metagenome assembly OBBL01 (sample SAMN05301478, study PRJEB22388) | human gut metagenome | isolation source: infant 1 DOL 23 gut | host: Homo sapiens | place: USA: Pittsburgh, Magee-Womens Hospital of UPMC | collected 2013/2014
ATGTTGGGCTGTGACAACTTAAGTAAATTTGAGAGAAACATTAGAAAACCAAATTATGAAATATTAAAATCTATAGCTGAGATATTTAATGTTTCAGTAGACTGGCTATTAAATGGAGATAATCTATCACATAAATCAGATTTAATTTGCGATTCCTCCTCAAACTATCCACTTAATAGCATAAACTCTAATGAAATAAAGCTTTTAAACAACTTTAGAAAGTTAAATGATTATGATAAAGCTAAAATAGAAGGTATGATTGAATTAAAACTTCATGAATATGAAAAAGAGAAGGATTTAGGAAAAATTGAGTATAACAAAAATAAAGATGAGAAAATAGATAAATAATTTTTATGTTGCTTTTGATACGATTTTACATCATTTCTTTGTTCTAATATTTTTATTTCATTTATTTTCTTTTTTATAATTTTATGATAAAATAATTAGTATATTTTGCTTTACTTGAATGTAATTATTTATACAAAAGTCAAACATAATATAAATGTAGTAAATTTTTAGTTTCAAGTAATATCTCGTTATTATAACTAAATATTTATTAAAATTAGGAGGATAAAATGGGCTTAAGAGACAAATTCGCGCAATCATTTGCTAGATCAAAAACTATGAGTGGCCCTGAGAAAAAGGCTAATGAAATAATGGGTAAATTGCTTCTTAAGAAAGCTATATTACCTATCGTTTTAATGTTCGTGATAATAATCGCTGGAGCTATGCTTAAAATCAATTCTTGGGTTACACTTGGCATAAATTTAGTTATTGCTGTTGGTGCTTTCTTCTACATAAGAAATTCTAGTAAAAAGTATCAGAACTTTAAACCTTATGTTGGCAATTTGATTAGTTTAGAGAAAAAAGGTAAAAAAGAGTACGTTGCTATTATAAAACAAGGTAAGTTACCAGTTAAGTTACAAATAGCTTATGGTGGTGAAGACCTTGAACATGTTAAGAAAAATCAAATGGTTCAGATAAGTTATAATCCAGATGCTAAAATAGCTATTTTGGTTAATAGACAATAATTTAATAAAAAAAAGGAGTTGCCTTAAAATTGATTTTTTCTAATCAAATTTAAGCTCAACTCCTTTTTTAATTTTTATATATTATTTTTATTACTTTTTTTAATTAATATTTTTAAATATCAAATCCTTCTCAATAAAATAGTGAACTATCTACAATACTACTTTATCTTTTCCTAACAATATATAATCTGGTGCTACTCTTTCATGTTATACACCATTTTGTAACATACCTTTTATATCAGTAACATCTTCCTTAATTTCCTCTACATCTGTTTTCATTATACCCATTTGAACAAGTATATTTTTGTTTATTTCTTGTTGTTGTGTAGATAATTCTATAAAATTTTCTACAGTTTTTTTATACATGTCTCTATCTTCTTTTTTCTCCTGCATAGTATTTTTAAATAATAGAGCACATAGTATACCTATTGCCCCTAGACTACTCAATTCGGTTATTAATTTATCCATTATAGCCTCCTATTGTCTAAATTTTTTATACTTATAGCTTTAATTTTTGTTGTATTCTTACATCATGCAATATTATATTTTCAGGATTATCAATTTAATCTTCTGTACTTTAAATTGTAGGTGTAATTTATAGATTGAATAAATAATAAATATATATACAAGTTCTAATGTAACAAAAAATAAGTACAAAGCTTACTTATTAAAGTTAAGACCTTGTACTTTACATAAAAAAAATAACTAATACATAGTTATTCTAAATTTACTATTCAACTGGTATTTCTAATTCTTTACATCTAATTCTAACTTGCTCTCTAATTACTGCTGGTACTTCTTCTATTGTTTTTTTGCCTCTTAAAATTAAAGCTACATATACTTCTACCATTCCACTCTCACCTCCAGATTTTCTTACACTAAAAGTGCTTATATTACTTGCTTCATTGACAGAACTTTGATTTAACAACATCTCATATATTTCTGCATTTGCTATAAAATTATTTGTTATATCATCATCTTGCTTTACTTGACCTATACTTATGTCTGAAATGTCTTTATACTGCATTTCTACTTTTCTACCTTGTTTGATTTGTTCTATTTTATTTTTATCGAATTTAAACAATTTTCATACCTCCATTTTAAGCTTGTGGCTCGTTGTTTTCAGCATCATATCTAAAAATCATAGATGGACGTTTTATAGCTGTCCATTTATCTCCTTTTTCTACTATGATTTTAGGCTGAGCACTTTTTATGTTGGCTTCTTCTAATTCATAGATTTCTTGGTAACTTGAGTCTGATTTTTTGATTTCAACTAGTTTCATGTCTTTGAATAAGTCAGATTTATTTATTTTTACTTGAACTTTAGTTTTATTTATTAATTGATATATAGGGTCTCCAAGATTTAAATCTTCTTCAAGCCCTCTATCTAGTGTAATTGTAATATCTTGTTCATTAGATGTTGTATTAACTACCTTGTACATTCTATTACCTATCATAACATAAGAATCTTTAATTATAGAATTTCCAGTACTCTCTTTAAAAATAAATAAAGATGCATATAAATCATCACCTTTACAATAAGCTCTAAATAGTATCTTATTCTCTCCTATTTTAATTTTATCTGGTGGTACTTCAAATGATATTTTTTCAGTAATTAAATCACTTACAGATTTTACACTTTCACCATTTATAAGCATTTCTATTCTACTTATATCTTTATTAGGGTCTTGTATTTTTATCTTAATTGATGAAATTGATTTTTCAGTAATTTCTATAGCAGCATTTGTCGTTCCTACTTCTGATATAATATATAATGTATTGTCTGTTGCAAGTACATCCTTTACTGTATTTACATCTTCAGAAATAGGTACTATAGTAAATTCTTTTAAAAATTCTACTGGTTGTTCAATTTTATATACATCCCTATTTTTTCCAGTAACCCATACTGAATTATCATTTTTAAGTACTAATATATGGTCACTTCCATAAGATTTTATTTCTCTTATGTCTGTTAGTGCTTTTGTAAAGAACTTAATTATAGTATTTTCACTATCGCTTCCTAATCCTAAAGCTCCCTTATCATTATATCCTTGTACAAATAATTCATTACTTGTAGTTACTACTAATGTATAGTTTTTACCACAATGTACTTCTTTACAGCTAGATATAGTTGTAATTCTTTGTAATTCAGTAACTGGATTATTGTGACCTATACCTAATTGATATTCGGAATTTTTACCAATAGACCAAAGACTATCATCAGATTTTATAAAGTAAGTAAAGTTATCTCCACATGAAACATGCTTTACATCTGATACATTAATCTGCACAAATTCATCCACTTGATTTATAGACAAGTCTTGCAATAATTCTCCATGGTAGTTTGTACCACATCCATACATTGTTCCATCATTAAGTAATATAATAATATGAGTCTTAGAAATAGATACTTCTTTTATATCTTCATATGGAAGCTCAGTATAAAGGTCTCCTTTGTATAAATTTCCTAATACTAAACCATAATCTATGTCTTTTGTGGTAGGTATAACTATCTTATTGTTTAGAAGTATAAAGTTATGTCTGTTTTTAATAGATGTCAAATCTCCCATTACAAAATTCATATGCTTATAATTAAATATTCTATTATCATTATTTCTACTATCGTATCTATTTCCAACACCTAATTGTCCATAGTTATTTAATCCACAAATATATATATCATTAGTATCTTTTATTGCTATATTTGCATATTCTAAAGGAAGTATTTTCTTTACTCTTGTATTGGTTTTTATAAATGTATCTCTTTTTGTTACATTACCAACACCTAATTGCCCACAATCATTAAAACCTGTACCATATAGGTCTCCATTATCACTTACATAATGTCCACATCTATAATTCATTCCAATGTCCTTTGCCTTTGATGCTATTTTTTTAATCTTCTCTGGAGTCTCACTTCCTGTACCTGAACCATTACTACATTTACCTGCAGTATATACATCCCCTTCACTTGTAAGTAAAAGTACTGCATTATTTCTGTTTGGAGCTACTTTTACTACATTTGAAATTGGAATTTCAGAAAATGAACTTTGATTGCTATTACTATTTAGACCTAAGCAATAATCAGTATTTAAACCTGTACTATATGCAGTATTATAGATTGTTATTATATAGGTATTTATTTCATTTGGTATAACTTCTTTTACATTTTCCATACACTTTATAAAACTATACTGGTCAGTAGTATTTCCCATACCTAATTGTGAATTATTATTGTATCCACAACAATATGCAATGTTTGTGTCCTTTACAATAAATGTTGTTGTATCTGAGCAGTACACATCTCTTACATTAGTTATATTGTTTACAGTAAATGTCAATACGTCTGGATGGTTGCTTTCGCTTCCTAAGCCCAGTTGCCCATGAGTGTTTTCTCCACATGAATATAATGTGTTATCATCTTTGATTGCATGCGAGTGAGTAGTCCCTAAAACAACATCTCTTACATTTTGGATGTTTACTTTGGTAAATGTATTTCTATTTACTATATCACCTAATCCCAGTTGTCCTTTGGTATTTAATCCTGTGGAGTATAGTGTTCCATCATTTCTAATTGCAAATGTTGTGTTACCATCTATACTTGTTGATATTTTCTTTATATTATCAAGGTTTATCTGAGTGAACTTATTTCTATTTATTGTGTCACCTAATCCTAATTGTCCAGAACTATTATTTCCTGTGGCATAGGCTGTTCCATCATTTTTTACTATAAACATTGTATTTCTTGATGTTGTAATTTCTTTTATATCATCCATAAATATAAATGAGTTTGATTGTTCAGTTATATTTGTGAATTTTCTTATTGGTTGATTGTTATATTCTCCTATACCAAGTTTGTTAAATTGATTTGCTCCTGTTACATATATATTGTTGTTTTTATCTACTACTACTACAGTGTTATTTTTTACAATTATATCTTTTATATCTTTTAATCCTGTATCATAATTACTAATACTACTTATATTAGTTGAATTTCCAAATTCTCCATTAGTAGCTTTACCATACCCTTTTAACAAACATTCCCCAGAATAATTTTTTAGTATAAACTCATTACCTAATGCTATTGCACCATTACTGCTATCACTAAAATAACTATACCAATTTTGACTATTTATTCCATAAGTTATACAATTTCCTGTACATTTAAATGTAGAATTATTTTTTGATAAGTATAATATGTTTTTACTATTTCCTATAATATTTTGGGGACTATCAAAAATAGAACAACGAATTAATTTATATGTCCATTGATAGCAAGTATAGTCTGTTCCGTCTGTATTAGTATAATATACACCTGAATTATTGATAAATCTGAGACTATTGTTTTCATTTGTTGTTGAACCGCCTCTGAAATTAATATTATTTTCCCCTATACAATAAGCTAATCCATTTTCATCAACAAATACACAGCCATTATAAAAAGCAAATAGATTCACTAATTTAGTTTTACTTGTATTATAAAATTCCAAAGTTCTGTATGATGTATTCTTATTAATATACCCACCTTCCCTATATGTTGAACTAGAACTAGGAGCTGGGTATCCTCCACTACCATTATAAGAGTATCCTATAGTCTTAGTAGCTCCAGTTGAATCTAATATATACAAAGTATCACTCCACGTAGCTATTTTTTCTACATTACTAACTCTAGTATCTTTGTAAGGGTAGTTTCTATTATCACCATAAACTATATAAGATTGATTACCCCACCCATATAATTCCTTTGAATGATTTAATGCTACAATATAGTTACTTTCTACACAAAATTCCTTAATATTTTCTATCTCAATTTTTGTAAATATATTTCTATTTGTATTATCTTTTAATCCCAATATACCTGAACTATTATATCCACAAGAATATAAAGTTCCATTATTCTTAAGTACAAAAGTTGAGTTTCCATTTCCCTTTATATCCAAAACATTATCTATATCCACCTTAGTCATAACTGACCTGTTAACAGTATCCCCCAGTCCTAACTGACCATAATTATTTAAACCACAAGCATACAATGTACCATCATTCATAACAATAAACATATTATTATCTGTTAACTCTATCTTCTTATAATCCTGAAAATTATCACTTAACTTTACATTTAAAAATTCACTATTATCCTTTGTAACATACAAATAATCATCATTAACCAATAAACCTGAATAATTATCTAAATTTGAAGATTGCACCTTTGAAAACTCATACAGAAAAGTTGTATGAAAAAATGAACCAAGTTGACCTGCTAAATTACAGCCAGATACAAATATCTCCTTTGAACCATTTATTAAAAAATTAAATTGAGAACCACACTTAATATCTTTTATATTTTCTACATTAACCTTAACAAAAGTATTTCTTGATGCTACATCTTTATTGGCATTGGCTAGTTGACCATAATTGTTTTGTCCTGTACTAAATAGTGTATTATCGTATTTTAATATCATAGTATGATTATTTCCACAAGAAGCATACTTAACATTATTTATACTAGAAAGAGTAAATACAATTGAATTATTATTATTTCCTGTACCAAGTTGACCATAACCATTAGAACCTGTAGTATACATAGTTCCATCATTCTTAATAAGAATTGTATGACTACTACCACACGCTATCTGTTTTACATTATCCATACCTTCTATTTTATTAAATACACTTTTATTTAAAGTACTATTAATTCCCAACTGCCCATTTGAATTTAATCCACATGCATGTGCTGTCCCATCCATTTTTATGATGAATACAGATTGATTATAAGTCACTACATCTTTTACACTATCTATATTTACTTTAGTGAAAGTAACTCTATTGTTAGTATCACCTAATCCAAGTTGACCACTTGAGTTTAAACCTGCTGAATATAATGTTCCATCATTTTTAAGTACAAATGTAAAATCATAACCACATGCAACAGTTTTTACATCATCTATTGGTAGCTTAGTAAATTCATAATATACTGTAGACTCAATTACACCTAATTGACCTACATTACTTGTTCCTGCTCCATATGCAAATCCATCTTTAGTTACTGCTACACTGTGTTTTGAACCACAAGATACATATTTTACATTATCAATTTTTACTTTACTAAACATCCTTCTCTCTGACGAATCTTTTCCAAGTCCTAGTTGAAAACCTGTATTATCGCCACAAGCATATAAATTACCATCTGATTTTAAACCAAAGGTACTATTACTTATACCAGTAAAAAATTCTACAAAATCATAATCATTATATCTTTTATCAAAATCATCAATCAATATGTTCTTATCATTAAAATAAGCACCACGCTGTAAAAGTTTATTTTGCTTCATTATTAGTACTACCCCCTTTATTTATCTTATTTCATACGAATACTTATTTAGAGTTATATCTTTTTGTTCTTTTAAATAAGTGTTGCTAGATTTTGTCTCAACAAAGTTATTATCCATATCATGTATATATCTAACTCTATTTGCACTAAATGGTAATACTACATCTCTAAAAATCACATTACCAATTTCACCTGTTATACATTTTCTATTTAAATCTAACTTAAGCCCTTCTATAGCTACTATGTTATTTCCATTTGCTAATGTATCATACCAATAACCAGCCTCATCTACAGTTACTTCTGACTCTAATTCTAGGTATATTAATATATCTAGCACTTTTTCAGATAATTTGTTATAGCTATTTTTTAATACTGATATATCAGTTTGTATTTGACCACTTATAACATCATCAAAAGATATATTTTCTATTTTTTTAACTACCTCATTTATAGCTCCTGATAAATCTTTAGAATCTGTAGTTAATATATCTGTATCTCCAATTTTTACTTTTATTTCTTTTATATTTTTATCAAACTTATCATCTAAATCTTGAATATCCTTTTGAGTTACAAAAACCAACGTCGGGTCTACTTCTAATGTAACATTTGAAGTATTGGATAATTGTAAAATCATTTTTACAACCAAATCTTTAATACTGCCATCTTCAGCACGTGGCTTATACGTCTCTGGATACTTACCTATAGCTATTATATTATTCTCATTATCCAGAACAGCAGCTTCTCTTATCATAAATCCACCAACTGTTCCTGGTAAAATAGTCTCTATAACTATCCAATTAGGATTTTTTTCATCAATTCTTAGAGAATTTATATTTCCTTCCCAAACTACATTCTTTAAAGCAGTTTGTTCCTCTGTTGGCTCATAATATTCTCCATTACTATCTCCAACTTGAAACTTGGTTAATCCAACAAGCTCTCCTAGTGCAGTTGCATTTGCTATTTTTTCTCTACCAATTTTGGTTAATATTATATAAAATTTTTCTTCCAATTATACCACCTCCGATTTAGGATAAACTACTACATTTTCTACACCTGTATCATTTGCAATAGCTATATTAATCTTACAATTATTTTCAATGCATTTAATGCTTAAAGGATAAACCTTTATTTCTTCTCTACTTAACATTCCAGCTCCACAGTTTACAACAGCACTACATTTTATAATTGGTTCAAAGTATGGATGAACTTTTACCTCTTCACTACATACCATACCTCCACCACAATAGACCATACTTTTATCTAGTATTATTGGTTCTAAATAGTGTAATAAGTGAGCAGGTTTTACTCTTTCAATCATATCACTACAATCTAAAAGAGTTTTATAGTCACAGTTATTTGCTATAAAACTCAATACGAATGTAAATTCATCACTATAAACTTTTATATCTGTTTCTGATTTTGTATATGCCTCACATATACTTTTTATAACTTCAATAGTACTAGTACCTCTGCTTCTCATTTTAGCTTTTATATTGCTACGTCTTGTGTCAAAATCAAGTTCTTTTTTTTCAATGCAGAGTATGTCTTCCCACATATCTAATCCCCATGTTGCAGTGTCAACAAATAATTGGTTAAAGGTATCATCAATATCTTCTTTAAGAATATTTAATTCTGTATCGTATGCACCTTGTATCTCCTCTACAATGTAATTTCTATCAAATGATGGTAGTTTATCAATTAGCTTCATTGATTTTCCACCTCACTAAAATTAACAGTTGTTACACTAGGTATTTTATCTTCATTAATAGTTATATTATCTGTACTTCCATTTATAAGTAGGTTACTTAAATCGTGTACACCAGTAGTATTTATAAGTATTCCCATTACTTTTGTATAGATTATCTCTCCTCTAATATCTCTAAAGTATGTATTTATACTTTCTAGGAAAGATTCTTTGACATTGTCTAATGTATATCCATCTTCTAGTTTCATTACTGCACTTATACTTATTTCTATTGGTAATGGTGTCACAACTGTTATAGTTGGTCCAATAGGCTTCTCTTCATCTATATGTTGCTGACACCTTTCAATAGTTTCTGTATCAACAGCTTGATTATTTTTCCCAAATATCAAGACCTTAACTGTTCCCGGACCATCCCATCTTGGATAAACCTTAACATTATAGACTCCATCTACTTCCAAAGCCCATTCTTCATAGTGAGCTTTATTTCCACTTGTAGCTTGATTTCTTTGGATTTTATAAAATCTTTCTTTTAGCTCTTCATCTGTCTCTATATCTGTACCACCTTCAAAACTTCTTGTGTTAGTAATCTTTGTTACTCCAGATATATTATCAACTAGTTTAAATTCACAATTTGTAGGTAAATTATATTTCTTACCAACTTCCAGAGCTTGAACTGGGCTATTGTCACCTTCTTCACTACCAATAGTTACATCTTTTATTACTACAAATAGTAAATCTCTATATGATATTATTGTGCCATTATTTATTACAGTACCTTTCTCTCCAATAAATTCAACTTCTCCATTTGACTCTGTACCTAACTTTCTATATACACCAAATTCATTGACTCTTTTATCAAGAAACTGGTTATATGTGTCTTGTATAAAAGCCATTTTATGCATCTTTGAAAGTTCTAGATATATCTTCGAAAGTTCTAGATTATTTCCAGATACCATGTTGTTTAGAAAAGAACCTTCTCCTTTATAAATATCAAGATTAATATTTTCAAGAGTTCTATTTTTTATTACTTCATATGTCTGGTCACTATACATTTATTTCCACCTCCCCATAGATAGTGGATACTTTTACATTTGCACTCAATATGTCTCTGTTAAAGTTAGCACTTTTTACGTTTACTTCTAATATATATGGATTTATTAGAAGGGCCTCTTTTATGAATCTACTAGCTTCACTTTCTGTAAGACCTTTTGTATATTTTTGTCCTATTAGTTCTGAAAGCTCTGTCCCATATTCTAAAGAGTATATCTCATGTTCATATCTATTTGTCTTTATACACTTGTATATCCAAACTTTTAAGGCTTCTTTTTTTTCAATTATTTTAAAGTCACCTTTTTCTAAAATAGGTTCATCTTTTTCAAAATCCCATGCCACTTCACGAAAGATTGGCAATTCTTCTGTTTTAGGTAAGATATAATCCTCTGGGACACCTATAAAAGGAAATATTGTACTCATTATAAGCTCACCAACTTACTTACAACAGCAAATTTTTCGCCTATTCTAAACATTATTACCATATCCCCAGATTCAAAGTTATCTATAAAAGGATTTTTTACTTCATGCTGGTGTTCTTGATTTGTTTCTGTGTCAAATGTTTCTAGCTGTCTATCAATCATCCAACTATCTATCAAAATATCTTCTTTTTCTAATATGATGTTATTTGTCTCTATTTTTAAATCTGGTAATTTACTTTTAATTTTTCCAATAAAAAAAGAAGGTTGATTATGATACTTTCCTTCTTCTCTTATTATTCCTATAAATTCATTTATTGGATTAGCCATTATATCACCATCCTTTTATAATACTCTCCTAGCTGTGTTAAAATCTCTTCTACTACTTAACTTACTTATTTTAACTACATCACCTTTTTGTGGAGCATGTAAAAATTCTCCATTACCTATATATAATCCAACATGGCTGACTGGATTATGAAAAAATACTAAATCTCCTGCTTGAAGATTTTTTTGTTCTACTTTCTTGCCTTTTTTAGATTGTTGATTTGACGTTCTTGGCAAACTAACATTAACTTTTTTAAAACAATAGACCATTAAACCAGAACAGTCAAAACTACTTGGTCCATTTCCACCCCATTTATAAGGTTTACCTAGATGTTTTTTTGCTTCTGATATTACTATTTTAGCTTTATCAGATACATTACCAGAATAACCACCAATAATAATTTTTCCTTTTCTTCTTCCAAATTTACTAGCTTCTTCAACATTTCCAAATAAAATATCTATATGGTATGTTCCATTCTTTTCTATAGTTATTGCAGGTCCTACGTCATTTACTTTATAGACTCCATCACGACCAGAAACTCCTGTAATTACCTGTATTTCATCTCCATAGTTTAATAAAGGATGTTTATTTAAAAACTCTTTTGTATAATAAGTTTGCTCATATTTACCAACCATAGGAGCAGCGCAAGTTTTTTTAGATGGGTCAAGTTTTTTCTTTCTACAATCTGTATCTCCACCTTCTTCTTTTCTAGGACAGTAAGCTGTAAATTCTGCTGTAAACTCTTTTCCTCCTGCATAATCTTCTCCCCCTAAATTACTTTCTTCCTTAGGTTCATCCTGTCCTGCTGACTTTTCATCCATAAGATTTTGAAAATTAAGTTCAAGCTCAATTTGATATTCTCCATTTTGCCAAGTATGTTTGTCTGTATCTATATAAAATAGTCCTACAAGCTTTGTATAAGAATCTTTAACTTTTACTCCTCTACCAGTTATACAACTTACATCTCCATAACCTTTAAGAGAACAGCTTTTTTCTATCCCATTAAACTCGCTATCAATATCTACATCTTGATTTTCTTGTTGCTGAATTACTTTTTGCATTATTACATTTACTTCCTTAAAAATTTCATTATCTATTTTTTCGCTAATCTTGCTTCCATACTGGTCTACCACTATTACTTTATTTTTTACATTTTCCATGCTCTCCGAAAAGGTGGTATTTATAATATTAAATCCCTCTTCAAACATAACACTTAATGTAACAGTTCCTTTTTCAATAACATTAAACTTATCTAAATTGGCCTCTATCATATACTTTTTCTTTGTCTTTTTACTTGCTTCTGTATATGCACTCATTATTGTGTCATAACCATTTACTCCTATAAACATCTTTGTATACTTGACATTGGTCTTTGCTATTGTTCCAACTGAAAGCCTATTTTCAGCAAATACTTGCTTTGCTATGTCTTCAACTAACTTATCTTTAAAATTGTATGACACTTCACTTTGTGTAAGTAAAAATCCCATATCTTTAGATACAAAACTAATTTCATTACTGCTTGAATCTTTAGACCTATTAATTATCATTCCTCTAAAGAGTTCTTTCTCATCTACATAGAAACAGACTGTACTAGCTATTGGTATATCGATTTGTTGGAAATTTACATCAAATGATGATTGTATTATTGAAAACTCTAGTGTCCTTGATGGAGATTTATAATCACCTGACCATGATACCTTGTCTACTATGTCAGTTATGTCATATATACTTCCGTTTTTTATGTGTACCCAAATCTTAATAATAAAAAATCACCTGCCTTTTCATTTAATTCTATCAGCAGTTATTTATAACTTATTATCTATAATAGTTATTGTTTTGGAGTTACTTTTGGTATCTTTATTCTTTTATACTCTTTTAAATCTAATGTAAAATATACATCTCGAGTCCCATCTCTTTCTTCATAACTAAACCCTTCAATTATGACTTCCATATTTATATTTGTTTCCGTAATTGTAAATCTTAATATAAAACCTTCCTTCATCCATTTTTCTATCTTATTTACACAATCATATGGTGATGGAAAACCTGTATAGTCACAGAAAGTATAGTCTTTATTTGGAAAAAAACTTGATATTGAAATGCTTTTAAGAGCTACACCACCAAAAGTTGCTATTTCACCTATTTTGAGTATACTAGAAGAGTTTACAGCAGCTTTTCCATTAATACTAAAGGAAGATGGAAATACTGGAAATCTAAATCTATCTTCAGCTTGTCTAAGCCACATTTCCATTATAAGACACCCCCTAACTGTGCCAATTGGATACTTGCAACTAATTTTGATGTTATCTTTTCTATATCAGCTTCTTCTCTAATTACTATTGTATCAGCTAACTTAGCTATGTTTATATTTCCACCATTTTTTCTGCTTCTATATTGATTTGCTTCTTGTTTAGTTAAAACCATTTCACCTTCATGGAGTCTGGTTTGATAGTCATTATAAGGAACATAGTTCAATCCAAATGCATTATTACCTTTCTTACCTGAATAAGCTTTACCAGAATCACCAGCCTTTGTTCCAGCATATGGATTATCTTTGTAATTTTTTTTACTCTTTTCCACTAGATTTAAAACTGTTCCTGTGATGCTTCCATTTTTTATCTTATTAATCATAGTTTGCCACCACTTGCATATATCTTTAACTATTTTACATACTTTATCTAATATGTTAAAAAAAGCTCCCAATATTGGCTCTATAATTTTCCATCCAGTTTCCAACAGAGGTCCTAAGGTCTCCCATACAGTTTTCCAAATAACACCCAGTGTCTCTATAAAATTGTTTATTTGAGGTGCATATTCACCTAAAAAAGTAAAAATTCTTGTGATAATAGGACTAACAGCTTCAACTACAGGTCCGATTAGTTGGAATGCTGTAGTTACTATTGTACCAAATATACTTATTAATCCTTGTGCAATTGGTGATTTATTGTTTATACTATCTAGTAAATTATTTACTAAGTTTACTACTGGAAGTAATGAATCTATTAATGCTGTAAAATCGATATTTTGTAATAGTGTACTTCCTGCGTTAACAATTGCTTTTGGTGCATTCCCTATCATTGTTGCTGCATGATTTTCAAAACGTTCTTGCTTATTTTCAACCATCATTTTACGCTTTTCAGCCTCATTAGAAATTCGATATTGAGTAGAATCAGAAAACTCTTTTCCATTTTTTACACTTCTAGATTGCATCTGGTCATATTTGTTGCCAATAATTATCTTACCATTCATTACATTGCCTATTTTACCAGCCATTTTTTCAGATAAGCCAGCTAAATTGCCTAATCCACTTTCTATAAAAGTTTTTATTTTCTTTAGTCCTTGACCTAAAATATCATCAAAAGGTTTAACAATACTCTTCAAGCCATTGTTAATGCTTGTTTGAGCTCCTGATATTATACCTGGTATTGTATTACTCATTTCTTTAGCTAACCCCATCTGCTTTACACTTATGCCTTCCAATGCTTCATCAAAAGTTTTATAATTTTCTCCTACCAGAGTATTAAGAGATTCCATGTTTCCTTTTGCTGCACTTAAGAAAGCTGCTGATACATCTTGTTCACTACTTGTATTCATATTTAAAGCTCTAACATCTACCATAGCTTGAGTTATATCTTTTTCTTTTTTGCCACCAGTAATATTACTAATCATTTTAGCTTTAGTTCCCATTGCAACAACATCTTCAGGGTCAAAAGGCGTATCATTTGCCATTCTTACTAAACTGCCATAATAATCATCAACATCTATTTGATTAACTTTTCCAGTATTTCTTTTCATTACACTTTCTAGAACAACTTTCTGATTTTGTTCCTGACCAAGTAAATCAACACCCTTTTTCACAGCGACACCTATAGTAGCACCATTTGTCAAATCAGATATCTTCCCTTTTATCGAACCAAGTATTCCACTTGCCATATCCTTTACAGCTATTGCACCACTCCATACCTTACCTGCAAATAATCTCAATTTGGGAAATACTTTACTTATAATGCCACTTGCCATATCTTTTATAGCTATTACACCACTCCAAAAAGTATTTTTAAACAACATTAACTTAGGCAAAATTCTACCCATAGCACTACTCACCATATCTTTAAGATTAATACTTCCTTGATAAGGACGTTTCTCTACTTGTTTTAATTTTCCCAAGATACTACTTATCACTCTCTTAGTCATATCTTTTGCTTTTATTACGATATTCCAAATCTTGCCACCAATCTTTTTTAAATTTCCAAGTAATTTATTTTTAGTTTTTTCTACTTCATCACTTTTAGCTTTAAATATTAATATAATCATAATATTTGAATTAAACTCATTTTTCTTTTGAATCAACTTATTAAAATAATCAATAATCATAGCTATAGTTATTGCTAGTCTCATAATACTTCCATTTAAACTTCCAATAACTCCTGAAACAGCATTTATGCTAGAACTTAATTTTGTCATAGTTGAACTTACACTACTAGCAGTAGTTTGAACTTTTCTTAACGAGGAATTTAAACTGTTTACTCTATTACTTGCACTTCCAATAGAATTTTTTATGCTACTAGCCATTACATTAGTGGAAAGTGAAACAGCCACAGTTGCTCTCCTAAAATTATCAGTTACTGATATAATTTGATTCATTTTTGGTGTGTAATTATCTGTAAGGTACATATTTATACCTTCTTCTCTCACATTTCCCATTACATACCACCTCCTGTCAAAGGACACACTCCATATCCATGTTTCATTTTTTCAACTTCTTCCTCAATTTCTAAGGCGAAAAAAGCTTCAATAAGCTTTAATTCGCCTTTATCCATTGCATAAAAAAGGGACGGTCTTATACCTTTTTTCTTCCAATAATAGTACATTATTGTAGTCCTGGTATCCGTCCCTATTAGTTTTTTACCTCTTCTATCACTGCATTTTTACCATAACCCATAACATCTTGAAGTATTCTATATAAGTTGGTAATTTCACCTGGTAATAACAATTTTCTTGCTAATTCTTTTGGTGTTGGAGCCTTAAATTTATCCATTAGCTCCTTATTTTTAAATAAAAGCTTTCCATCCAAATCACAAACACCTTCTATAATTGTAAGCATCTGCATCTCCGGTAAGTCTATATCCGTTTTCATATTTTCATCAATTTTAAGACAAGTATTTTGTATCTCTTCATCTTTACTTATTGTTAAAGCTCTACACATTACTTTAAATTCCTGCCCAAATATAGTTGATAATCTCTTAAGTTCAACTATAGTACTTGGTCTTTCTAAGTTTTCTGTATCTGCATTTAAAAGTAAATCTACTATGTTTATATTTTTTAATAATCCATTTTCACTCATTATTATTTGCTCCTTTATCAATCAAATTCAATCAACTAACTTTTTTACTTATTAACTATCTGAATTTATTAAGTATATATTTACTAAATATCAGTATAAAACCAAATATAAAACTAAATATAAAACTAAATTATATCAAGAAAATCATACTCAGTAAATGTGAAAGGTGCTTCTATCTCTCCTTTTACGCCAACCTCCCAATCAGCTAAAGTTAAATCATCAAATGCTATATTCTTTACTGCTATTCTTTCTGCTCCATAAGAATCTGGGTCATTTAATTTAGATATAGCAACAAATCTAGGTTCAGAACCTCTCTTTATCTTTTCTCCAATTAACTTGTGCATTCTTGAACTAACATGGTATAGAGTTATTGAGCCTTTTCCTTTATATCCCATATACTTTGTATCAGTACCCATTTGACCTGCTATTATAATATCTTCTTTTGTAAATTCCATCTTTGCTTGAAACTTCTTTACTTCTGCTACTTTGTTTCCATCAAGCCAAAGTTCTCCCCAAGTACCACTCATTACATTTCTAGCTTCCATATTTGCCATATTAATAATCCTCCTATATTTCTATTGATAAATCTATATCTTCCATAGCATCAAGTACTTTTATTTTTGCTTTTAAAAATACTTTAGAACCTGTGTTAGCTTCTTTTATTTCTTGTAATGTCATATAAGATAAATCTACTCCTTTTGATTTTAAATACGATTTTTGTGCTTCAAAATCTATTTCAACAGTAGAATCAGATTCTATAAGTGCTGATTTTTCTAATTCTTCTAAATAACTTTTTATAGCTACTATCAATAAACATTTGTTGTCATAACTGTTAGTAACCTTTCCTATATAGTCATCTATTATCACCTTTCTTATGTCACTATGTATAATATCTAAAGTGTCAACTATTTTTATTTTCTGGAACATTTCTCCTTTTTCTGCTGTTAATTCAGTTAAAGAATTTACTCCTCTAGCAATTCTTATAGCTCCTGCTTCTTTAATAAGTATAAGCTCTCCTTTATTAACCTTTGATTCTGCATCAACTTTCGTCATCTTAGGTATATCGACTACATCACTAAGTTTAGTATAAGTTACTGATTGACTTAAAGGTGTACCTGCTATAAGTCCAGCCACCCTACTTGTAAACTCATCAACACTGTATTTCTTTTCTCCAACTAACACATCTTCTGTAGTAAAATTAATTATCCCTTCATGATTTCCTACAACTTTTCCTAATACAGCTTTAACCTTAACCTTATCTATATCTCTAAGTTTAATTATCCAATTTTTTATAGCAGTCTTATCAGCTTCTACTGCTTTTGGCATACATAGATAATTAAATTCCTTAGTCTCTAAAAAATCTAATGCAGTTTGAATATCTGCTTCTCCTTCTATTACATAAACTAATAATTTATTTGGAGTGTTAACATTTCCCATCAAGGCTAAATTTATATATTCTTTATTTTCAGCAGATAAATCAACTGGTATATCCTCTTTTTCATGTATTTCATTAAGACCTAGTGCCTTAGCATCTTTAAGCACCATTGCAATTATTCCTCTAGCTGAACGTTCTTTAACAGTTGTAGCTAGCTCCTTAAATGATATGTTGATACTTGGTAATCCTATAGCCATACTATCACTCTCCTAAATTTAAATTGATTTCTTCCATATTTTCATATACTACATCTTCTTCATATACACTATCCAGATAGTTTAGTGTAAGTGTAAAGTTCAATACATAAATTGACTCTTCTTTTTTAATACTTTGTTCTAGCTTTGTTATATTTAATTTTCTGTCTGTTACCTTTATATTTCTGTTAAATAGCTTATTTAATTCATCTGAAACTTCATACATTCTAATACTCTTTGACTGTGGTTTTGGTAAGTATTTTATAGAGATAACAATATCTTTGTTATTCGTATTTAACATTACAGGTGTACAAATAACTGATAGTATACTTACAAAAAAACAAGACCCTTCAGAGCCTTGCACACTTTCATCATCAATAAAAATACTTTCAGTAAAGTTTTTTTTGAGAATCTCAATAATTGTTTCTAATATTTCCTTGTATTTAAGCAAATAATCACCACACTATCACTAAATATTCTTGCTTAATCTGATAATCTTACTATAAATGATATAAGTCATTTTTAAATATATATCTCATTTATTCCTGTCA
>OBBL01000231.1_pt1 | contig 12493 bp, 8 predicted proteins | sample 1480721 | NCBI WGS metagenome assembly OBBL01 (sample SAMN05301478, study PRJEB22388) | human gut metagenome | isolation source: infant 1 DOL 23 gut | host: Homo sapiens | place: USA: Pittsburgh, Magee-Womens Hospital of UPMC | collected 2013/2014
TTTCTGTTAAAGATGGTAAAGTTACACTAAATATTGATGAAAAAGTTATGAAAAAACTATGGGATAATTTCTATGTACCATATATAAATGGATATTTTGCTTCTTATGGTAAGTTTCGTTCTGATGATGCAAAAACAGGTGATATATTAGCTCTTGTAGGTTCTAGTTCAGGAGCAGCATACTTTCCAGATAGAGTAATGCTAAATGATAATGAGAGTTATAATATTGAAACATCTGTTTTTCAAGCACCACGTTTTAAAGGAGAAGGAAAATATGCTGTACAACAAGGTGCAGGAATGGCTGTAACAAAATCTACTAAAGAAGAAGAATATGCATCAGTAGAATTTTTAAAATGGTTTACAGATAAAGAACCTAATATAAAATTCTCTATTGCTTCTGGATACTTACCAGTAAAGAAAAAAACGAATGATTTGGATGTTATAAAAGAAGTTATGAAGAAAGATAATTTGAGTTTATCTGATAAAGTTGAAGGTTCAATAGCCTCATCTATTGAACAGATTAACAGTTGTAATTTATATACTAATAAAGCATTTGATGGTGGAACTAAAGCTAGACAAATACTTGAATATTCAATGCTTGATAAAGCTAAAGAAGATTCAAATAAAATAAATGAATTAGTAAAAAGTGGAACTTCTAAGAAGGATGCAGTAGCACAATTTAATAATGATAAAAATTTTAAAACTTGGTTTGAAATTTTTAAGGCTGAGCTTGAAAATGCTATAAAAAAATAGATGAATTGGCAGTTAGTGTGTTGACGAGCACAAAGGTATAGGTGGAATGGGTATGGAAAACAATCTAAGAAAAAACAATTCAATAATGAAAAAGATGATATTTCCCCTAATTATTGTTATGCTAATTCAAACAAGTTTATTTTGTGCCACAATTTTATGGGGAGGAACTATTAAGAAATTAAATGATAATTCGTTTGACATCTTAAATGAAAGAGTAATTAATCGTAAAAATTATATACAAAATGAAATGTTACAAAGATGGTCAAATACAAGTGAAACGGAAGCTACAATTAATTCCTCTGTAAAAAAAGTATTAAATGAAAAAAATGCCTTAATTGAGGATGTAGGCAACAATGAAGAAATTAACAAAGATATTATAAAAAGCATATCAAATGATTTAATATATCTTTTGAGAAAAAATTCTGTTACAGGAGCTTTTATAATCCTAAGTGACAAAAATATTAACGATAAGTCAATAGATAGTAAAGGTGAAATAAGTAGGACAGGATTGTATATAAGGGATTTAGACCCTAAGTTTAATCCAAATGATAATTCTGATTTGTTAATTGAGAGAGGTTCATCAGATATAGCAAGAAGTTTTGGAATATCTATGGACAGTTATTGGGAACCTAAGTTTTCATTTAAAAGTGAAAATGAGCAAGATGGAGATGATTTTTTTTATAAACCATTTAGAGCTGCAATTGATAATCCAAATGTATCAAGTTCTAATTTAGGATACTGGGGAAGTAAGTTTTTATTGACAAATGCAGGTGATAGGCTTATGACATATACAGTTCCCCTTATTTATGAAGATGGAACTGTATATGGAGTACTTGGAATAGATTTTAGTGTAAATTATTTAAGAGAATTACTTCCATACTCAGAGATAAATGGGAATAAAAAGGGTAATTATATTTTAGGTGTAGATAGAAATAATGATATGGCCTTTGAAAATGTAATTTCAAATGGATACTCATTAAAAGAAAAATTTTGGGATGGTTTACATTCTAATTTAGAGCAGAAGGAATCGTATAAAAATATATATAAGATTAAAAATAAAGATAATGAATGTGGTAATGGCAACATTTATGCTAGTGTACAATACTTAGATTTATATAACTCCAATACTCCATTTGAAAATGAACGTTGGGCTCTTTTGGGTATTATTGAAGACAAAAGTCTTTTGTCATTTTCAAAAAGGGTAGAGAAATTAGTTATAATATCTATAGCAATTTCTTTATTAATAGGTCTAATAGGTATTTATATTGCATCAAGATTATTTACAAAACCAATTGTTCTTTTAGCCAACAAAGTTAGAAACAGTAATCCATCAAAACCAGTAAATCTTGATAAGATAAATATATCTGAAATAGATGAATTATCTTCAGCTATAGAGTTGCTCAGTGCAAATGTTGCAGATTCTTCGTCAAAATTATCACAGATTATTGAAATGGTAGATATGCCAATTGGAGCTTTTGAGTTATACAAAAACGCAGAGAATGTTTTTTGTACAAAAGAATTTTTTAGCGTGTTTACTACTGAAATCAAATTTGAAGAATATGGATATATGGAAAAAAATAAGTTCCTGAAAAAATTAAGGGGACTAGATAAATATTTGCAAGAAAGTTATGAAACAGAAAATACATATATATATAAGTTTGAATCTAAAGATAAAAAACTTAAGTGGATAAGAATGAATATCTTTGAAGATGAGCTAAAGGTTCTTGGTGTTGTTGTTGATGTAACAAAAGAATTTATTGAGAAAAGGAAGATAGAATATGAAAGAGATTTTGATATTTTAACGAATCTTTTAAATAGGAGAGCTTTTCATTCACAGATACAAGAAAAATTTAAGAATAAAGATGAACTTAAGATAGCAGCATTTATTATGTGGGATTTAGATAATCTAAAATATATTAATGATACATATGGACATGATGCTGGTGATGAATATATTAGGTGTGCTGCAGACATACTTAAGAAGTTTATATCATGGAATGGTATAGTATCTAGACTTTCAGGTGATGAGTTTTATGTATTTATATATGGATATGAAAGTAAAGATAGTATAAGAGATATTATTAATTCTGTTAAGAAACAGATGAATAATACCTTATTAAAACTTCATGATGGAACAGAATTTAAAATAAGGGCATCAGCAGGAATTTCCTGGTACCCTGATGATTCAACCAACTATGATGAATTAATGAGATACGCAGATTTTGCTATGTATCAAATTAAAAATACAATCAAGGGTGAAGTTAGTGAATTTGATATTAATATATATAATAAGGATTCATTCTTATTGAGTAATAGAGAAGAATTAAACAAGTTAATTGATGGTCAATTAGTTGAGTATGCATTTCAGCCTATTGTAGATTGTAAAGGTAAAGTATTTGCATATGAAGCACTTATGAGACCTAAAATAAAAACTTTTAGTTCGCCAATAGATGTCATTAGATTAGCTCGTTCACAGTCTAAATTATATCAAATTGAGCGTATTACATGGTTTAAAGCACTTAAATCATTTAAAAAATACAAAGAAAAATTTGGCGATTGCAAACTGTTCTTAAATTCTATTCCTAATAATAATTTGTCAAAAGTAGATTTTGAGGAAATTGAAGATTTATATGGTGAATATTTAAATAGAGTAGTACTAGAAATAACAGAGAATGATAAGATTAATGAAGATTTTATTGAGAAAAAGAAAGCATATATAGACCATTGGAATATAGAAATTGCTTTAGATGATTTTGGGACAGGTTACAACGGAGATGCTGTACTATTATATATAATGCCAGACTATGTAAAGATTGATATGTCTATTGTAAGAGGTATTGATAAAGATGAAAACAGACAGAAAATATTAAAAAATCTTATCTCATATTCTAACGAAAGAAATATTAAAGTGATAGCAGAAGGTGTAGAAACAAAAGGTGAAATGGAAACACTAATTAATCTTGGAGTAGATTATATGCAAGGCTACTATATTAGTAAACCATCATTTATACCTGAAGATATAAGCGACAAAATTAAAAAAGAACTCAAGATATGTCATGAAAATAGGAATGATGTGGTTTAATAGAGGAAAAATTAAATTTATTTTTATGAACTTTTAGTTTATAATTAAAAAGAAAATAATATAATTATAAATCAAGGTGGTGGAGCTAATAATCACAACAAATATAGATATAAGAAAGTTAAATGAAAATCAATTAGAAGCAGTTGAGCATATAGATGGGCCTTGCATGATACTTGCAGGGCCTGGTTCAGGTAAGACCAGAGTAATTACATATAGAATAGCCAATATGGTTGTAAACAAAAACATAGCACCAACAAGAATCTTGGCAATAAGTTTTACCAAGGCATCTTCAATAGAAATGAAAAATAGAGCTTTGAATTTAAGTGATGACATAAGACTTAATAAGGTAACCTATGGTACTTTTCACTCTGTATTTTTTAAAATTCTAAGATACTTTGAAAGATACAACTTAGACAGTATATTTGATGAAAAGTCAAAGCGAATGACAATCAAGGCAATCCTAAAAAGTTTAAATATAGAGAATGCTGATGATGATGAGAATATAGGACAAGTTATAAATGAAATTTCCTATGTAAAAAATGAACTTATGGATAAAAATGAATTTAATTCAGAAGTATTAACAAAAGATGAGTTTTTAAAAGTATACAACTTATACGAAGAACAAAAATCTAAAGTTAATAAAATAGATTTTGATGATATGCTTATAAGAACTTATTATTTACTTTTGAACAATAAGTCTGCACTAGAAATGGTTAGAAATGTGTATAAATATATATTGATAGATGAATTTCAAGATATAAATAAAGTACAGTTTGAAGTTTTAAAGTTAATTTGTAGCCCATTAAACAATATATTTGCAGTTGGAGATGAGGACCAAAGTATATATGGATTTAGAGGTGCTAGACCAGATTTTTTGCTTGAATTTGAACAATACTTTAATAATACTAAAAAAATAATATTAGATATAAATTACAGGTCTAAAAGTGAGATAGTTCATACTGCAAATAGACTTATTGACAAAAATAAAAATAGATATGAAAAAATCATTAAGTGTAGTCAGGGGGATGGAGGAAGTGTTACCTATATTTCTCCGCATGATTCAGAGGAAGAAGCCTTATATATTGCCAGGGAAATAATTGACGAAATACAAAAAGATTATGTAGAGTATTCAGATTTTGCAGTAATTTATAGAACTAATATACAGTCAAGAGCATTAGTAGATGTATTTATGGATATGAGGATTCCATTTGTAGTAAAAGACTCAGTAATTACAATATATGACCATTGGGCAAGTCAAGATATACTAGCCTATTTAAGAATAGGTATTAATCCAAAATCAAATAAAGATTGGTTGAGAATTATAAACAAGCCTTTTAGATATATATCCAAAGACAGTATAAATATGGTTAAGGATGAAAAAGACTTTATAACAGCATTAATAAATAAGTGTAATCTTCATCCTAAACAAGTTAAAACAATAAATGATTTGGAAATAGATTTAAGTTATTTAAATACTTTAAATCCTAAAAATGCAATATCTTATATTAGAACTAGTCTTGATTATGATAGATATGTTTTAGATTATTGTAGCAACAGAAAGATAAAGACTAATGGACTTGTAGAGATATTAAATGAACTTGAGAGTTCAGCAACTAATTTTAATACTGTTACAGAGTTTTTAGAGCATATTGATAGAGTAAAGACTGAGTTAACGGAAAATAACAAGAATAAGCAGACTGAGGGTGTCATATTTACAACTATGCATAGTGCAAAAGGATTAGAATTTAGAAATGTTTATATTATAGGTGTAAATGAAGGAACAATACCTCATGAAAAATCATATGATATTTGTAAGGAAGAGAAAAAAGAAGAACAATTAGAAGAAGAAAGAAGACTTATGTATGTTGCTATTACAAGAGCTGAAGAAAAGTTATGTATAAGCTCTACTTTAAATAAGTATGGTAAGAAAGTTGATAAATCATTATTTATTAATGATATAAAATCTCCAACGAAAAAAGAAATTGACAGTATTGATGTAGGGGATAAGGTATACCATAAAAAATTTCATGAAGGAGAAATAATTAAAAAAGATGGAATTATGTTTACAATAAAGTTTAAAGATAGAGAGCGAATCTTGGATTTGAAAACTTGTTTATTGAAGAATATAATTTATACTATTTAATTTAGAATCTAAATTTAGATAGAAATATAATGTATTATTTATTATGTGCAAGACAAATAGATATGTGTAAAATGTATTATTTAACTTATTAGAAAAAGAAATAAGGGTTTAATATATTATTTATAGTTGTTTAGAAAAAGCAACAATGTGGAAAATATTATTTAGTATTATTAAAGAAAAGCAACAATGTGGAAAATATTATTTAGTATTATTTAAGAAATATCTAAAAATATGAAATATACTATTTATAATTACAAAACTAATATCAATAAATATAAACAGTAGTATTTAGATAATTTACAAGTAAAAATTATTAAAAAAATAAAAAACTTATTGACAAAAATATTATAAGGAAGTACAATTGTATTAACAATTTAAGGAAACAAATCCAATGATAGAGAAAGTAGCATATATGGATTTACAGCGAGTTAGGGGTTGGTGTAAGCCTAGCAATGAAGTCTATGTGAAGAGAGCTCTGGAGGAGATTATCAGAAACTTTAGTATGATAATTGGTTTACCCGCCTTAAGGGATTGAGAGGATAAGTACTTACTTATCAAAAAGAGTGGTAACGCGGATATAATTCGTCTCTTAGCTGTAAAGCTAAGGGACTTTTTTGATTTAAAAATAAAAATATCCATACAGCTTAAAAGCTAACAGTCACAAATTTTGAAAGTAATATAAGTATTTATCAATAAGAGTGGTAACGCGGTAAAGTCGTCTCTTAGTCATTAAAGACTGAGAGACTTTTTTTGTAACTCGAAACATTTAAGTATTAAAATCTGAGGGAAATTATAATTAAAAGAGAGGGGTAGTTAAAATGAAAGTATTTAAAAAATTATTAAGTTTAGGATTAGTATTAGGATTGACATTATCGCTAGTAGGATGTAGTGGTGGAGGAGAAAAAACAAAGTTAGAACAAATAAAAGACAATGGAAAATTAGTTGTTGGTACTAGTGCAGAATTTCCTCCATTTGAATTTCATAAGGTAGTAGATGGAAAAGATTCAATAAAAGGATTCGATATAATGTTGGCTGAAGAATTTGCAAAAGAGCTTGGTGTAAAGGTTGAAATTAAGGATATGTCATTTGATGGATTAATAGGTGCTTTAAATGCAGACCAAGTTGATATTGTTCTTGCAGGTATGTCTCCAACACCAGAGAGAGAAAAGAGTGTTGATTTCTCAGAATTATATTATTTAAGTAGAAATGCAGTTATAGTTAAAGATGCAGATATAGACAAAGTAAAAACTGAAGATGATTTAAAGAAACTTAGAGTTGGAGTTCAAGCAGGAAGTATCCAAGAAGAATATGTAGTTAACACTTTAAAAATGACAACTACAAAATCTTTGAAAGCAATACCTGATTTAATTACAGAATTAAAAAATGGAAACATAGATGCAGTTGTTACTAATGAAGCAGTTTCTTTAATAAATGTTAAAAAATATGATGGAATAAAAATGGCAAATACTGAAGTTGGGAAAGATGTAACAGAAGGTATGGCAGCAGCAATCAAAAAATCTGACAATAACAAAGATTTTATAGAATTATTAAACAAAAAGATAAAAGAATTACAAGATGGCAAGAAGATAGAAGAATTTTTAAATGAAGCATCTACTGAAGCTGCTTCAAATTAGTAAGAAAGTTATGTGGGAGATGAAATTATGAGTTTAGATTTTAGTTTTTTAAGTAGATTTGGGACTTCTTTTTTGGAAGGAACAGGTGTGACAGTATCAATTTCTCTTGTGGCATTATGCTTTGGATTTATAATAGGTATAATTATCTGTATGGCAAAAATATCAAAGAGCAAAGTATTAAGAGCAATATCATCAATCTATATTGAGGTTTTAAGAGGGACACCATTATTAGTACAGATATATATAGTATGGTTTGGTTTACCTCAATTAGGAATAAGATTCCCTATGTTGTTTGGTATACCAAGTGAATTTATAGCTAGTGCATTTGCATTATCAGTAAACTCTGGTGCATACGTGGCAGAGATACTTAGATCAGGTATACAATCAGTTGATAATGGACAAATGGAAGCAAGTAGATCATTAGGATTAAATTATTGGTCAACTATGAGATATATAATAATACCTCAAGCTATAAAAAATATATTACCTTCATTAGCAAATGAGTTTATTACACTTGTAAAAGAATCTTCAATAATATCTGTAATAGGAGTTGTTGAGATAATGCGTACTGCTGATATAGTAAAAAATGCAGCATTTAGAGCATTAGAGCCATTAATAGTAGCAGCAGCAATTTACTTTGTTATAACATTTACTCTATCAAGATTAGTTGGATTATTAGAAAAGAAACTATCTGTGTCTAACTAGATGAGAGCATGTTTAGCATTTAGGGAAAACATAGAATAGTAAAAAGGAAAGTGATAATATGATTACAATAAAAAATTTAAGTAAATCTTTTGGAGATTTAAATGTATTAAAAAATATAGACTTAGAAATCGCTAAAGGCGAAATAATGGTTATAGTAGGTCCAAGTGGTTCTGGTAAAAGTACATTTCTTAGATGTATGAATTTACTAGAAATACCTACAGGTGGAGAAATAATATTTGAAGGAAAAAATTTGGTCGATAAAAAAACTAATATTGATGAGGTTAGACAAAATATAGGTATGGTGTTTCAGAACTTTAATTTATTCCCACATAAGACTATTTTAGATAATATAACATTAGCACCAATTAAATTAAAAAAGATGACTAAGGAAGAAGCAGAAAAAAAAGCAGAAATTTTGTTGAGTAGAGTTGGTCTTTTAGATAAAAAAGATTCATATCCATCACAATTATCTGGAGGACAAAAGCAAAGAATAGCAATAGCTAGAGCACTTGCTATGGAACCAGATATGATGTTGTTTGATGAGCCAACATCTGCTCTTGACCCAGAAATGGTAAACGAAGTTTTGGATGTTATAAAAGAACTTGCTAAAGAAGGTATGACAATGGCAATTGTAACTCATGAGATGGGATTTGCTAAGGAAGTTGCAGATAGAGTTATTTTTATAGACGGAGGAAGTATACTTGAAGATAATACTCCAGAAGAAGTTTTCGGAAATCCAAAACATGAAAGAACAAAAGCATTTTTAGCAAAAGTGCTATAATTATATAAAAAGGATGTTATTGATATTAGAAATTCAATACATCCTTTTTTAGTGATGGTTAATATTAATTTTAAAATTAAAGTTATATTAATATTAACTTTATTTTTACGATTTTTTGCAGAAAAAAAAAGAGCTCGGGGTAAGCTCTTTTTTTCCACCGAATTAATTTCCGTTACTAATCCGATTTTTAATAAATATAAAATATATCCTTATGAAAGGGTATTGGGAATAGATATATTAACTAACTAGGGTTACCAGGGGGATAACCTTAATTTATTATAACAAAATGCGACACAAAAATCAATATTTTTTTTGAAATAAATTATAAAAGTTATTTTTATAACAAGTAAGCTTATAAATTTAACTTTTATAGTAAAAATAAGTATATGTATAATATAATATATTTATTTTATATAATATATTATTTTATCATATATTGTATTTTATAATATATTTTTGTAGGGTATAGTATAAGTATATTATATTTTACTATAAAAATTTGTAATAAAGTGAAAAAACTAGCTTTTCATGAAATAATATTTTATAATTTAAGATTGTCTTTTTAATAAAGATTAACAAAAAAAATACTATAATTAGTGGTATAATAGTTAGAGTTGAAGATTTTAAATAAAGGTAGGTGTAATTAAGTTGGAAATATACTTAGACAATAGCGCAACTACAAAACCTTATCAAGAAGTTATAGATAAAATGGTTTATGCACTTAATACGGAATATGGAAATCCTTCTTCTGTCCATAGAAAAGGTGTAGAAGTTGAAAAAGCTATAAAAGAAGTAAGACAAGATATAGCTAAATCTCTAGGAGCGAAAGAAAAGGAGATTTATTTTACATCAGGTGGTACAGAGTGTAATAATACTATAATAAGAGGTATTACTAGTTTAAATAAAAAAAGAAAAAATCACATAATATCTACTAACATAGAACATCCTTCTGTTTTAAATACATTAAAAGATTTAGAAGAAGATGGTTTTGAAGTAACTTATTTAGAGGTCGGAAAAGATGGGAAAATAAATATAGAGGATTTAAAAAATGCGATAAAGTCAACTACATGCTTAGTAAGCATGATGCATGTTAACAATGAAATAGGAACTATACAGCCAATAGGTGAAGTTGGAAAGTATTTGAAGGGTTTAAAAGAAAAAATTTATTTCCATGTTGATGCTATTCAGTCATATGGAAAAATTAACTTTAGACCATCTAAATACAATATAGATTTTATGAGTGTAAGTGCACATAAATTTCATGGTCCAAAGGGAATTGGATTTATGTATATAAAAGAAAATAATCGCCTTAAGCCTATGTTAACAGGTGGTGGTCAGGAAATTGGAATTAGGTCGGGAACAGAAAATGTACCTGGAATATATGGTCTTGGAGAAGCTGTTAGAATATTAAACAAAGATTTAGATGCTGTTATTTCGAAAGTAGATAACTTAAAAAATATATTAAAAAATGAAATAATTGATAATATAGAAGATATAAAAATCAATTCTCCAGAAGATGGAGTATGTCATATATTAAATGTATCATTTAGAGGGACAAAAGGAGAAGTTTTACTTCATTACTTAGAGCAAAAAGGTATTTATGTATCAACTGGCTCTGCATGTTCTTCTAAAAAGAAAGGTAGTTACGTATTAAATGCTATAGGTCTTACAAATGAAGAAATAAATGGAACAATAAGATTTAGTTTATCTGATATGAATACAGAAGAAGAAATGTTAGAAGCTGTGAAAGTTTTGAAAGAATCAATTTGTGACTTAAGGTCAATAATGAAAAGAAAATAAAGAATACTGTATAAATAGTGATAATAAATTAGTTTAAGAGGTGAAATGGTGTATAATATATTAATAGTAAAGTATGGAGAAATTGGAGTAAAAGGAAAGAATAGATATATATTTGAGAATAGGCTTATAAGAAATATAAGAAATATGTTAAAACCAATTGGAAGATTTAATGTATATAAAGAGTATGGAAGAATATATGTTGATTTAGAAGACTATGATTATGAAGAAGTAATTGAAGAAGTTAGAAAAGTATTTGGGATAGTGGGTGTGTGCCCTGGAGTAAGAGCTAAAAAAGATTATGATACATTAAAAGAAATAGCTTTAAAAATGTTAGAAGAAAAAATAGAGGCTGGATATAAAACTTTTAAGGTAGAGTCAAGAAGAGGAGATAAGTCTTTCGGGTTGACTTCTCAAGAAATGAGTATGGATATAGGTGGATACTTATTATCAAAGGTAGGAGATAGGATTAATGTTGATGTAAGAAATCCAGAAGTTAAAATAAAGTGCGAATACAGAGAATTTCATACTATGGTCTATAGTGATACTATACCTGGATATGGTGGATTGCCACTTGGAACGAATGGTAGAGCTATGTCTCTTTTATCAGGAGGTATAGATAGCCCAGTGGCTACATGGATGGTTGCAAAAAGAGGTATGGAAGTAGAGGCAGTTCACTTTCATAGTTATCCATTTACAAGTGAAAGGTCACAGGAAAAAGTTAAGGATTTAGCTAAAATACTGGCAAAATACTGTGGTAGAGTAAGGCTTCATAAAGTTAATATCTTAGAAATACAAAAAGCAATTGGTGAGAATTGTAATGAAGAAGAAGCTACTATTCTTTCAAGAAGATTTATGATGAGGATAGCACAGAGACTTTCTGAAAAAAGACATTGTGATGCTTTAATTACAGGTGAAAGTATTGGGCAGGTTGCATCTCAAACTATACAAGGGCTTACTTGTACTAATGCCGTTGTAGACTTACCAGTGTTTAGACCACTTATAGCAATGGATAAATCAGATATAGTTGATATAGCCAAAAAAATAGGGACTTTTGAAACATCTATAGTGCCTGAAGAAGATTGTTGTAGTGTATTTTCTCCTAGAAAGCCCGTCACTAAACCTAGATTAGAGAAAATAGAAAAATCTGAAACAGCACTTGACATTGAAAAATTAGTACAGGATGTTATTGACAAAATAGAGGTAGAGGATATTGAGTTTTAGCATACAAGTTATTTAATTACTAAATTGAATATTGAGTATATTAGTAGTTCTGTAAGTATATTAGTAGTTCTGTTGAAAGGATTTATGTAGACAATTTATTAATATGTAGTATTTAAAAATAAGTACTATAATTTTATTTAATGGGAATGATTATTATGAATAAAAAGGGTTTTACACTAATTGAATTGTTAGTAGTTATATCTATAATAGGCATTTTAGTTATAGTAGCTATTCCAGCATTGTTTAGAAATATAGAAAAAAGTAAAGCAGTTACATGTCTTTCTAATAGAGAAAATATAAAGACTCAAATTGTTATTGCAATGGCTGAGGAATCAAGTAAGGGCAAGAATGAAGTCATGAAAGAGGTATTAGAAA
>OBBL01000250.1_pt1 | contig 11835 bp, 16 predicted proteins | sample 1480721 | NCBI WGS metagenome assembly OBBL01 (sample SAMN05301478, study PRJEB22388) | human gut metagenome | isolation source: infant 1 DOL 23 gut | host: Homo sapiens | place: USA: Pittsburgh, Magee-Womens Hospital of UPMC | collected 2013/2014
AGCAGGTCTAGGTATAAAATAAAAAGCCTAACGGTAGTTAGACCTGTTTTCTTCTTCTCTTTTTAAATATTCTTCGTAATCGGCATCCAGTTGATCGTATGGATCATCGCTTGGCCCGATATTCATTTGAAACCCGTATCTAATTAAAGCGATAGTGATTGTCAGTGAACAACCCATTATAGGTAACCCAATCACAACAGCAATAAATTTTAATAGCATTCTATAAAACTCCTCTCTAAAAATCATCGTAACGAAAATCTTTTAGCAACGTATTAACTGGGGTGTAAACTTTTTCACGGGCATAGTTTCTTCCTAAATACTCATTAGAATCTACTAGTTCTCGTAGTTTCGCTTGGTTTGCTCTTACTTTCTGTTGCCAGTGCTTGGCGTTGTCAGTCTGTCCTAATGCTTCGGAAACCATTTGATTCTTTTTAAACTTAACGATTTGACGTTCCAGTTGCCGTTGACGCTTGGTCAATTGAGCCACTTTTTCATTTTCTTTTGTATCAACTTTCGGTTGATTGTTCGTGTTAATGCCAGGAATAAAAGGGATGTGTAAATGATTGCAGTTTACTCCCCGATGGCCTCCAGCAGTTCCATATTCAGCTTGCCAATAAGGATCGTAGATACTTTTATATTTGCTACCCCTTGGAACTGTCCTGCGTAAATCAACCACATGCCCTTGAATCTTTGAACAAGCTTTTCTAGCCCCCATATGGCTAGTGACAAGCACCGTATGAACGCCATATTCACTCATACGGTCTGTTCGCAACTGATTGAAGGTATTTCCTAGCGTAGACTTCAAAACGGTTCTAACGTAACGTTCTAAGCTCCACGTGTGCCCGCCTTTATCTATAAAAGTAGACTTAATCCCTTTTTGCGCCCATTCTTGCAATGTACGTTCTAACGCTTCCTCAAACGTAAATAAGCCGCTGTTAAATGCAGCGACTGTCTTATTGATGATTTCGTTGTACATTTGAGTGGTCACTATTCCATAGCCAAAGTTAGTGGATAACAACGTTTGGTTTACATAGTTGTTAATATCAGACCAGACTTGGTCGTGATAGGCTTTCATGATATTGTCTAAATCTGTCGGCATAGGCTTTGGGTCATACGGCAATTCTTTATCCAAGTCTTTTACAATCTTTTGCCCGGTGCTTTCAAACATTCGTTCTATTTCAGATTCAGCAATTCCCGTTACTTGAGAAATAACTTTCGCTGTTTCTTTGTTAAATAAATGCAGTTCTTGTAACTTTTCTCTTTGCCACTCTAATATGTCACCACTGCCATTTTTTAAACGCTTAGCAATGATTCGTATTAATTCACCCTCTAATGATTGATAGAGGTGTGACATGTTAGAGGACCATAAATCTAATTGATGAGGTGTTATCATTATTCCTCATCTCCCAACTCTTTACTAACTCTAAACTCTTCAATTTCAGATGGATCTAATCCAGCTTCCTCTTCTTGAATACGTTTATACCACTTCGAGGCTTCTTCATCTGTCAATTTGAATATCCCTTTTAGCGCTTCTGTTACTGGTACTAACCCAGCTATTTTCGCTTTACTGAAAAATTCTAGCTTTTGGTCTAAATTAGAAAAAATCCCGTCGTCGAAGTCCACGCTGATTTCTTCAAAGTCAGGTATTTTACCTGTGTACAACGACTTTCCTTGGTATATGGTTCTTTTTGCTAATTCTAGTGTAGAAACTACCAAGCCCTTGATGAACTTTTCTACTTCGTTACACTGCATATTACGCGTACGATAAGTTAAAGAGTTCTCGCTTGCTACTTCTGTTGCAGTTTTCACGGATTTCCCGTCGAAACTAAACGTACCAACACTAAGTTGCATTTGCATTTCTAATGTTTTCATAAACTGATTGATAGCCGAAATGTACTGTTCTGTTCGAATGTCGTTTGTAATGTCTTTAATTAGTTCACTGTCTTGTTCCATTCGCATTGGTCGATAGATATTAACATCTGGATCAAAAATCGGTTTCATGCTGTTCCCTTGTTCATCTGGATGATAATCGAGTACATGGTCACTTACAATAACTGTTCGCTGCCCCATTCGTATCTCCCAGTTAAATTGATCATACGCATCGTTGATTTGCTTGAGAGTATTTACTGAATTGTCACATATACCTATCCCTAAAGGACTGTACAAACTAAAGTTATTAAACCCAGCTGGTTTTAAATAATTAAACAGCGGTTTCTTCATGTCTGTTATGTTCGCTGATTCTGACAGCCCTTCATATTGCCCGTTATAGCCAAGTTGTACCCTCTTGCCTATCTTGTTCGCTTCCTCTGAACGGTATAACTCATTGGTAATTTTTACATTCCCGTTTATCCATTCGTGGAATTCTAAAAGCGTATAGTACACTGTCTTACTATTTTCAGTTTCAACCGTTTTAAAAAGCATGACGCCTTCAGAAATGCCGTTTGTTGTTGAACGTAACGGATAAAAGGCATTTGCTAACGCCCAAGAAAACTCCATTTCACCAGTATTCATATCAACGTAAGGACGTATCGCAAGACCACCTGCTGCAAACATTGGTTCTAAATACCTTGTCATATTCTTTTTAAAATCATTGTGTTCGAATACGTGTTGTATATATTCATTTGCTTGTTCATCATCTACTTTAATGTCTACTTGTTCATTAAAGACTAAACTAGCCATCATTTCTGCCGTTAGCTTTCTCATGTTTAAAGCCATATACTTACGTTTTCTTATTTCGTTATTCGAATTAACATATTCAATAACGCCATAGTCGTTTCTATACTCTTTAAAATCTTGTTCAATCCGTTGTAATTCTAACGGGTCTATATTTACTTTTGGATGATCGTTAATGCTCGTTAATTCTTGCCCAGTCAATGCATAGCCTCCTCTCTTAAATAGTCCTTTCACAGCTTCAATAAACTTCATTAGCGTTTTAACCTCCAATCTCTTGCGTTGTCTAGGCATGCATACTTGAAAGCATCCACGCTGTGGTCAAACTCTTTAATTACTTTTGGATCATCTGAATTTAAATAGCGTTCATCAAATTGGTATCGTTTGTGTTCTTCAACAAATAATGTCAGGTCATCACAATTAGGCAATCCTGTTTTAAGCGTAGATTTCAAATAATAAAAACGCCCTTGCGCTAATAAGTCATGGACGTAGTCAATCATATCGATATTCTTTTTCTTTGCTACAGGGTGCCATCTTTTCCCGTAATCTTTAAAGTATTGATTCCTCAAACCGCCTTCTGCGCTATCTATTGTTCGCTGTATAATTCGGGCATTCCCAACAGAGGCATGCTTAGAGGTTCGTTCGATGAACTCGTGTAACTCTTTAGATAAATCACTCGGCGCTTTTTTTACCGTCTTTCCTTGCGGACTGTAATAGTACATGTTAAGCAATATCACATTTCCTTTAGCAGTTAGACCAAAACATAAGCAAACAGTTGCTGATGTTTGATGCCCTACGTCAGTTGCGTAATACAAGCCGACTATTCTATCGTCATCTGGTAACGTATCAAGTTCATGAAAGAGGTCGATATTGTAAACATTTGTTCCAAGTCCTACAGGCTCACCTAAGTATAAATACCTGTAGTAATCAATGTCGTTTTCTTTTATGCGGTTAATATCTTCTAGCATTTGGTCTGTTACAAAACCTAGTTCATCATTCAGATAACTAGATTCGTGAACCAGATAGTTTTTTTGCCCTTTTAACGCCTCTGACCACTCATTAATCCATGAATAGGGATTTCTTGGTGGGTTATAACTCCAAAAGAACTGAACCGTATCGGCCAGTGGGTGTTTTTGTCTCATAAAAGTAGTATTCGACTGATCAAATTCTTCGGCGTTTTTAAATTCAGCCGCTTCCTCATACCAAACAGCGATAATATTGCCTATGTCATTCGATTTCAATTTCTGAAAATCGTCTTGACCATAAAAATAGAATGTAGAGCCTGTCTCTTTGTGCGTAATTTTAAAGGGAGATACCGTACAAGTAAACTGATCCATCAAACCAAACTTATTTAATGCCCATTGTATTTTTAAATAGACACTATCGCGTATTGTATTAGCCACTTTACGAATAACAACTACGTTCGCCTTCTCGCCTGTCAAAAGGTATTTAATCATCATGTAAACCAACAATAGCGCAATTACTGACGATTTAAACGAGTTTCGGCCACCCTTTAATATGTTATACGGCTTTTTCGTTTTCCAAACCGATTTAAAGTGAGGATTAACTTCTTTTTGAATGTGAATTTTACTCATCGACGTCGCTCCACTCATCAATAATAGTCACTGACAACTGTCCAGCGTTATCTTTTTGCATACCTTTTTCTATTTTCATTGTTTGAGCAGTTATAAATGAAATACGACTATCACTTATAGCAAGTTCTTTTTGTTGTTTAATCGCCTTTATTAATTGATTGCTAACACGAGTTAACGCATCTTCAATTGCTAAGATGTCATCTAACTTTCTAAATGTCTTACGAGTTATTTGTACATCTTTCAAAACTTCTCTTTTAACAGTAACCATTTTCCCATCAATTACCGATGGCTCTTTAACTTTCCGAAGCTGCTGCAAACGTTCAACTTCTTCGTCGTTTAAGCCTGCCTCTGCATCTTTGATGCGTTTAAGCATTCTATATTGACGAATTTTTAGGATTCTTATTTCTTCCTCCAAAATAAAAAAAGGATCATCATTCATTGTAGAATAGATGTCCTTTTCTTCGTCAGATAACATATCGGCAAATATTGTTTCATATTCGCCAGTTTTAATAGCGTTCTTATTACCTTTAGGAGGAGAACCTCCTTTGTTCCCTTTAGCATTTTTATTACCTGGCGGCGCTCCACCTTTATTGGTAACGTTACTATTCGATTTAGTAACGTTACCTTTTAATTCCTCCGCCCATTTATCAACAGATTTCCATTTCCTGATTTGAGAATCAGACACATTTAGTTCACTAGCTAATTCTTTAAGAACCTTTTTACCACCTGAATCTAGCCATATTTTTTTAGCTTCATCACGACGAGGGTCTCTTTTTCTAGCCATCCATTAACACCACCTCGCTTTTCGCTTCAATAGTTGAGTTTGTTTTCAATTATTTACAATCATAATTCTTTTAACTGACTTTCAATTTCAATTAAGTCTTTTAGGTCCTTAACTGTATTCAATTTAATCTGACCTGCTTTAAAGTTGCTTATCCATTGAGCCTTTGCAGCCCTGATAATCTTGTTGTTTTCTTCCGCAACCTTTTGCTTTTCTAAAGCTTGTTGAACTTCATAATCAAATGTTTCCATTGTAGAATACCTCGCACTATTATATAATGCTAAAAGACACAGAACTTCCTTTAGAGCATGCATGCCAGCTTCTGTGTCTTCGGGGTATTCGTATCTCGTTGAAGTAGTCGAGTGTTAGCGCACTCGGCTTCTTTTTTATCTTAAAAAGGAAACGAAAGAGATTGTTTTAGGTTTCTGGTTAAACTTCTTAGCAATCTCAATTGATTTTTTGTTGTACGCTTCAATAAACGGCTCGATACGTTCTTTTGCTTCTTCTCTAGTGATTAAGTTACTTCTATATAAGCTTCTAGCGTTTTCTGCTACGCTTTTTAGTTCTTTATTTGTCATAATCCATCACCTCTTGCAGAGCATAAACGATTACTTTTTATTCGTCCAGTGATTCCAGTACAGTTTCTAACTCATCATCTAATGTTTCTAGTGCTTCAAAATGTTTACTAATTTTTTGAGGATTTCCTTTGTAGAACACTAAGACATTTTGGTGAATTCTAACTACTTTTCTATTGTTCATTGATTGTCTAGCCCTTAATGCTGCAGAACCAGCAGTGTTCAATAAAATCATGTCATTATAGAAAAATAATCCTTCTTCAGAAAAAGCTTGTTTAGTTAATCCTGTTAAATCTCTATAGAAGCCTTTTTTGTCTCGAACATCTGAAATAGTAACAACAGCAAAGCGATTATCTTTTAGTTTTCTAGCAGAACGTTTTAAAATTTCACTATATGCTTCTGCAAACTCTTCATAGGACATATTACTAATGTCTCGTTTATCGTCTGAATAAACTTCTAAATCGGCATATGGCGGGCATGTAAATAATAGGTCTTGGCTTTCGTCTTCAATGTGATTATCTATATTCAAGCTATCATCACAAATCCAGTTAATATCACTCAAACCAATTTCTCGAGCATTAGCATAGTTTGCACTTACTTGTTCTGCTCTCAAATCAATACCTGTGTAATTATGGCCAAGAACTTTTGCTACTATTCCACGCACAGAACCACCAGCGAATGGATCAAAAATATTGCTTTCTGTTTTAGGTGTAAACCAACGATACCCTAATTCGCATAGAACAGGGTCAAAAATAGATGTTCCTTCTAGTCCTGTCGCTTGCAAGTTAGCACTAAAAACTAAATTATCTTCTCGGCCAAGCTCACTCTTAATTCCCAATTCTTTCCACTGTTTTTTACGATCTAACCATCTTTTGGTTTTTGTATCTAGGTAGGAAAACGGCGGAAACAAAAAAGAATCAAATAAATTTGAATTCAATGGATTAGCTTTTACTTTATCTGCTAATGTCTCAATTTCATCTAAATCTGATAGTAAATCATCTAATTCTTCTTGATTAAATCCTGTTAGAGATAGTTCATCTGTGTTAAGCTCGTTCAGTAACTCAACTAATTTATCTTCATCCCACTGGCCAGAAATTTTATTTAAAGCTATGTTTAAAGCTTTTTCTTTTTCGATAGGTAAATCTACAATGGATACTTCAATTTCGCCAATTCCTAAATCTTTTGCTACCGATACACGCTGATGGCCACCAACTAAATTTCCTGTTCTTTTATTAAAAATAGGCGGATCAACAAAGCCAAATTCTTGAATAGATTGTTTTAGCTTCTCGTATTCTTCCATGCCTGGTTTTAATTCTATTCTTGGATTGTAGTCAGCAGGGTGTAGTTCTGATAACTTCATCTTTTCAATATTCATATCTAATCCCTCATGCTTCGTTTAATATTTTCTTGAATGTTCTTCTCATCAAAATAGCCATGCCCACAATAAACTAGCTTACACGCATCAATTTCCTTTGGCGTGGCTTCTCTCGTCATTTCAATAATTGAAGCGTTCTTCTTTATCTGTACAGACATAACAACGCGCATCGAAACAGTTGAGCGGTTCGACTGTGGATATTTATGTGTTAGCGATACATACCAATAGCTTTTCATATTTTTCTCTCCTAGTTGTTTTATGTACTTGATTCAATAAATCACTTCTTGCTATACTATTTATGGGTAGCAACTCCTTTTTGTAAATAGCAATCAACAAAAATTGTGCACGAATGCTACCTAGCTACTAGATCCCATAGTCTAGTGGCTTTTTTATGTACAAAAAAAGACCACTCATTTTTATTGAGTAGTCTAAAGATTTGTATTAGACTGCCTAGCCAATCTAACACTTATTTAACAATACTAGGTTGCTAGCCACTTTATCCTGTTTCCGCAGGCTGGCTAATTCTGAAAGGAGGTGAACCGATCGTTAAAGTAAGAAACATTTATTGACGATTCTTTTATTTAAGTAGCTATGCTACCTACTGGAACAATAGGACTCGAACCTATACCGACGGTTTTGGAGACCGCTGCTCTACCAGTTAAGCTATATCCCATTAACACTCACAAACCTGTAGAAAAAAGAGAGGAATTACACCTCATTTCTTTATTTTTGAGAACGTATGATTTGTGAGTGATCATTGCAACTTACATAGCGCTATCTTGACAAGTGCTTTCAGCGTACGTCTACGTGTAAGCTTAATGCCAAGTTTATTGCAATATTTGCTACCTAGACTAAACGAGACAGAAAGAACTGGATTTTCCACATCCTTATTCTTTATTTTTTATAGGTAGCCTCAAAAGATAAGCGAAACGGAGCTAAGATAGGTAATGCATGCCTTACCCTCGTCTCCTTATCTTTCGACACTACCATAATAACACCTAAATATTGATAAAAACCGCCAACTTTCCGCCAAAAAACCGCCAAAATTTTATTTATAGGCAATTATTTTTCCATTTCGATAAGCTTCAGCAAATTCAATTAAAGCCTCTGATTTCATTCGTTGAATACTTCTTTCAGAATATCCAACTTCCCTAGCTATCTTGTAATTAGAGTAATGGTCCTGCACACAGAAACTATAATGCAAAATTTGTCTGCTAGTTAGGCTTAATGCCATAAGCGCAGATAAAATTGCGTCTCTTTCTGCTTCTGCATCTGCTAATTGTACTAGCGCATCTTCTGCTTTGTTCCCATGACTTTGGCTTTTAGGCATATCTGTAATAATTGGTGATTTTAAATCTATCAAAGAGCGACCAGCTATTCGCTCTAAACGTCTAAAATTCTTCAACACATTTCTAGCATTCGCTTTTGTTTGTCGAAAATCTACTTCTTTTAGCAATTGAATCAAGTGAAATCGCTCCTTTTGTGGTATAATAATAACGACTTTTCCACAAAGTTACCCACACATTATCCACAGCCAGAGCAATCTGGCTTTTTTGTTGGCAGCTTTCTTTACTCATGATAAAATATTTTTATTGTGACCAATGTTTGGGGTAGAGTAACCTCACATATCACAAGCTACCACTTTTCTGGTAAAATATTCTTCTTAGTCAACCAGTGGTCGGTTGGCTTTTTTATACTTGATTTTTTATAATGGGTTTGGTATAAAAATACTATAAAAAATAAACTTAATATTATTTCTTACAGAACTACCTAGCGGAAACTAGGTAGTTTTTTTATACTATCATTTATTATTCTTCCAATGCCCATCCCATTAATTTACTCATTTCAAATACTACATTTCGTCTTACTCCAGTTGAAATACCTAGATAATTAAATTTTAAAACATCCCATTCTAAATCAGTTGTAACTGTTTCAACATGCCTAACATCTTCAAACTTCATTGTTTCACCAGTCGGTAGCCATATGATCAAACTTTTTGATTTTTCCATTTATTATCCCTCCACCTTCACAGCAAACGGCCAATAGCGCTCATCAATTGCTTTGATTACTGATTCAGTAAGTTTATATGCTGAATCGTGCCAATTTGTTAGTTCTTCATACTCAACAAGTCTAGCATCAGTTCTACCACTAAAAAGTTGCACTAAATATTTATGGTCAATAACTACTTTATACAACTGTTCTTTCTCGACTTCGTAGCCGTTATCAATGGCGCTCATTAGTTTTACTTTATTTTTTGGAACTGTAAGCCAGCTCTCTATTTTTTCAGTTAAAAACGAGTATTCTTCATCATAGTACCGCTCTAACTGTCTGCCGATGAACGTCATGAAAACAGCACCAGAATTTAACTTAACATTACTGATTTGACCTCTTAAACCATCAAGCCAATCTGCCACAAATTTCTCTTCATGTGAAAATATGACTTTTCCCTGTACTTTGAGTTCTTTTATGACCTCAATTGCTGCATTTACTCCATCGTCATAACCTCTTGACCATTCATCTTCTGCATCGCAGCCTCCGATATCATAGAGCGCTTGAATTAAATCTTCTTTTTCTTGTTTATTCATCGCTGCCCCTCCCAAAAAAGTCAACATTTCCTAGGATTTCTAATTCTCCATCTGGGTAAACATCTAACCAATCATGAGCACCAATAAAATTATTAAAGGCATTCAAACCTTTTGTTTTATGATGGTGATTTACTCCAAAACCGACTAATAAAATTTCACCTCGTAACGTTCGAACAACGTCATGATATTTAATTACTTTACCGTTCTTGTCTTTTACCTCTTCAACACAATTTTTGTAATTTTCATAACTTATTCCGCTTCCTCCTCAATACATTTAAACAAGCCCTCTGACTTCTTTAATATTTCTCTTTCCCTTTTATATACATTTTCTTCAAAGAAAGCTTTTGCTTCTTCGTTATTACTTATGTCAATTTCAATATATTCATCTTTGAAAGCTTCTTTAAAGCTCATTCTGCGACCTCCAATAGCTCTGGGTTCTCGTGAATATTTCCGAGTATTTCTAAAGAACTAGTTCCATCAAAAGTATTAGAAACATCAATAAAATCATAGTTGTCATCTGGTTCTATTCCATCGATAAAAATTGATAACAGTCTCTTTTAACGATACCTAGGTAGCTATATTCTCCATCTCGATACTGAACAATATCACCCTCAAAAATTTCAACGCCGTTCTTGTCTTTCAAGCCTGTTGATTGCATGAGGATCACATCTTTAAATTCTCGTGTCAACGTATGCCTATTCTCATGATCTCCATTATCAGCCTCAAGCCAAACTGTTTTTTTCTCAAAGTCAATTTGATTAACTTTCATCATTTTTTTATATTTCTTATCCCACGCTCTAAACTTTGGAATCATCTTCTTCACTCACTTTCTAAAATAGTGACAGCTGTTCTCCAGTTCATATAAATAGCCCCATTGGGATATTTGACAACATTTTTTCCTGCGCAACTTCGTACATCTCTTTCTTTATTTCAAATCCATAAGCATTTCTATTGAGTTCTGCCGCAGCTCTAAGCGTAGAGCCACTACCAGCGCATGGATCTATTACAACATCCCCATAATCTGTGAAAATTTCAATTAACCGTTTAATAACGGGTACCGGTTTTTGTGTCGGATGTATTTTTGGGTAGCTGTTATCCGTTTCCCATTCAAACCAATTTAGAACCATACGGCCGTCGTTATTGAATTTGGGAAGTTTTTCTCTGTAAAGAACTAGTGCATATTCTGTAGCCCCTACGATCCTCATATTTGCTTTTAGTACTTGAGGACTGGACTTCTTAATAAAAACTAGTGGAATGTGATTTTTAAAGCCGTACCGTTTACCATAATCAATCACCATTTGAAGCTGTTGAAAAGCGCAAAATACAATCATAGCTGGCGCTTTTCCAACTTCTTTAGGTTCTTTCTTTAACATTTTTGAGCAAAAATGCATAAACTCTGATATTCTAAAATTCTCATCGGTGTCAAAAAAGCTTTTATTCGCTTTATCCGATTCTCCATTTTCAATTTTTCCACCCTCATACCATGCAGAACTGGATGCATAAGCATTTTTACCTAAGTTGTACGGTATGTCTGCAATAACTAATTGTGCTTTCGGTATGCCGTATCGTTTATAATTTTGAAAATGATCGTTAAATAATTGTATTTTCGGTTCTCTCTGCATAATTTCAAAGGAGTAAAGAATTCTTTGTGGTCGACCAAACCTCCACTCCTTTCGCTTATTTCTTCTTTATTTCAGCTAACTTTTTCGCAACACTTTGCCCGTTTTTGTTGCATAACGGACAATAAAAACCTTTTTGATGTTTCAACTTATCTTTTTCCCAGACAATCATCTGTCCCTTGCATTTTATACATACCATCGCTTTTCCCTCGCTTACTGTATGTGCCGTTTGCAATAGCTTTTTCTTTTAGTCTACGTTTTTTCTTTTTGATTTTAGATTTAGTTTTACCCATTCACTTTGATCGCCTTTGTCAAATCAAATCCTAAAGCGTTTGGATGACCTTCCACTTCTTCTGGTTTTACATGGTAAACATCTGTTTCAATGTTAAAGCCTCCAACTTCGGCAGCTTTTCTTAACACATGACCATTCCAGCTTTTTCGATAGCCCGTTTTTTTATTTGCCTTAGGACTTACACAACTTCTAGCGCCTTCTTCAGTGGCTTCGCACGGTAAAACAAATAACGCTTTGTTCTGTTCGTCTAAATACAGTTGGACCCATTCTGGTTTGTTCAATCGTTGAACTACTGGACCACTTAAAGCCAGACCGCTTTTTGAGATCGTTAAACATTCCTCTG
>OBBL01000252.1_pt1 | contig 11666 bp, 4 predicted proteins | sample 1480721 | NCBI WGS metagenome assembly OBBL01 (sample SAMN05301478, study PRJEB22388) | human gut metagenome | isolation source: infant 1 DOL 23 gut | host: Homo sapiens | place: USA: Pittsburgh, Magee-Womens Hospital of UPMC | collected 2013/2014
GATGAGTGTCAGGACTCAAATGAAATTCAAGGTAATATAATAAAAATTATATCTAGCGAAAATAAAAACCTAGTTAGAGTTGGAGATATAAATCAGAGTATAACAGGAACATTTTCATCATCAGACCCTAAATTTTTTAAAGAATTTATAAATAGTGCAGATTTCTGTTATAGGATGGATATGTCAAATCGAAGTTCAAAAGATATACTTGATTTAGCAAACACTCTTGTCAAGTATGTTACAAAGGAATTTAGACAGAAAGAATGTAGACATGCTCTTGAAGATATGCAAATAAAAACTGTGCCAAATGGAATGGGATATAAAGAAAACCCTAATCCAGAACATTATAATATAAATGTAAAGTGGTATGAGAGTTGGAAAATTGAAATAGAGCAAACTGCTAGATACGTTAAGGGTATAAAAAATAAATATCCAGATAAAAGTATAGGTATATTGGTTCCATTTAATGAACAAGTGACACAAGTTGCTAAAGAACTTAGAGAGAATAATCTAACCTTTGAAGAATTAGGACCAAATTCTTTGAATAAAAGGAAGGTTATAAACAACATAGCATATATTATTGATTTTATGTTGCATTGTGATGATGTAGAAAAGTTAATAGTTGTACTTAATAAAGTTTTTATAGATACTGATAATGAAGAAGAAATAAAGTATTTTTTAGAAGAATTAAAAAACTATTCTACCGAAGAAATTATTTATAATTTTGAATTTAGTAAGTTAGATAATGATTTAATAGAATTTAAAGAAGAAAGTGATATATACTTAAGTTTTAAAAGAGGAATAGATATTATAAAACAGATATTAGAATATCCAATAATAAGGTTAGACCTCTTAGTTTTGTTTATTGGGAAAAAACTTAACTTAGAAAAAGAAGATAAAGCTGTACTGGATTATATATCTTTTTATATAAAGTATCTAGTATCAGAAAATATAAATATGGATTTAGAAGATGTATATAATTTATTGTTTGATGTAAAGAACAGGGTGTTTAATCATATAATAGATGTGGTATATGAGATAAATGGATATGAACCAGAGCCTGGTAGTATAACGCTATGTAACTATCATAAATCAAAGGGGATGGAATGGGATTGTGTGTTTTTACTAGGTCTTGTTGAATATAATTTCCCTGACAATATTAATCAAAAGTTTCAGAGTGATAAATGGTATCTAAAAGAAAAATATAAAAACCCTATGGCAATTATTAAATCAGAAGTTGAAGCTATATTAAAAGGAAGTATTTCAACAGATTATGCTCATAAAACGAAGATTGATTCTATAAATGAAAAGATTAGACTTTTATATGTAGGGATTACTAGAGCAAAGGAAATGTTAGTACTTTCAGGAAGTGCTTATAGAGATGAAAGTGATATAGGGAATAAGAGAAAAGAGCAAAAACCATGTATATATTTAAGCAGACTTAATCAACATATTATTGAAAAAAGGTCAAATTAATATATAATAAGTTATTAAAAGATTGCTTGAAATATATCTAAAAGGGGATAAAACAATATGTACAGTAAGTAACTACTAAAAAATAAAGTTAAGAGAGAAGTGATATGAGTGAACGATAAATTAAAATATTTTTCTTATAGTCAAAATTCAATTAACACATATAAATCATGTCCATTGAAATTTAAATATAAATATATTGATAGAATAAATTGGAAAAATGATGATGTTGGTAGTAGAGAGTATTATGAAACTTTAAAAACAGGAAGAGATTTTCATTTGATTTGTGAAAGATATTTTAGCAATATACCTCTTGGAATCTATTTTAATGAGGATGATAAAAATAGTAAAAAGTTTTTAAAGTGGATGGAAAATATAAAAAAAGTTGTTCCTATTGAAAAAGGAAAAACGTATTTGCCAGAATATGAAGTAAGGATGACATTAAATGGGGATATAATACAGGCAAAGTATGATTTAGTTGTAATTGGAAATAACAATATAGAAATATGGGATTGGAAAACCGAGTCTAAAAAGATTGACTATAAACACGTAGAAAATAGAATACAAACTATTGTTTATATGTTTTTAGCAAAAGAAGTAATACCTAAAGTTTTAAAAATGGACATAAATGTTAAAGATATAAATATGAGATATTATCAACCTGAATTTGATGACTTACCAATTACCATTTTATATGATGAAGAAAAACATGAAGCAAATAGAAATAAAATTCAAAATTATATAAGTATGATAAAAAACACTAATTATGAAGAACATACATACGAAGACAATCTATACAATGATATAGAAAAGGTATATAATAAAGAAGAACGTATGTGCTATAGAAATAAAAAGCATTGCAAGTATTGTGAATTTAATAAGTTATGTAATGGCAAAGAAATAGATTATAGTATTTTGGAGGCGGAAATTTATGGGACTTAGGTTTGTATTAGGTAGAAGTGGAAGTGGAAAATCCACCTATATACTAGATGAGATTAAAAAAGAAGCTCAAAAAAATGAAACGACATCAATTATACTTTTAGTTCCAGAACAGTACACATTTGAGGCTGAAAATAGAGTAAGTAAGCTATTCTTAGGAAAAGAAAAAGATAAGTATCTAAGAGTTAGGGTACTTAGCTTTAAGACACTAAGTAATATAGTTTTTTCTCAAGTAGGAGGATTGACAGATGTAAATATAAATTCTAGTGGAAAAGCAATGATGGTATATAGAGCTATTGAAGATGTAAGTGAAGAATTAAATGTGTTTTCAAAATCAAAATCGCAGTCTGGTTTTGTAAGTTCAATTACAGATATGATATCAGAAATGAAACAATATAATATAAGTCCTGAAATGTTAGAAAATATATCTGGAGAATTGGATAATGAAACTTTAAGTTTAAAATTAAAAGATATAAGTAAAATATATAATTCTTTTGAAGGGAAATTGCATGAAAATTATGTAGATGCTCAAGATATGTTAACTTCATTGACAAGTAAAATTGAATTAAGCAGTTATTTAGATGGAGCTTGTGTTTATATAGATGAATTTACAGGTTTTACACCAAATCAGTACAATGTCATAAAGAGTATATTAAATAAGTCTAAAAGTGTTAATATCTCTTTGACTGTAGATGATATCAACTATATTGGGTACAGTAAATCTGATATGTTTTCTAGAACGAAATTTACTTATTCAAAATTGACTCAATTGTGCAACGAAGAAGGCATAAAAATATTGCCACAAGTAAATTTAAACACAGGTGTTATAAAAAGATTTGAAAAAGTTAAGGAATTACAGCACTTAGAAAGATTTTATAATGCTTATCCATATAAAATATATTCAAATCCAACTGAAAATATAAAGATAAAAGAGTTTAACAATTTATATTCAGAGGTGGAAGAGATAGCCAGAGAAATTGTACATTTAGTTAGAGATAAGAATGTAAGATATAGAGATATAACCATTGCTACAAGAGATTTAAATAGATATGATTTTTTAGTACACTCTATATTTAATGAATATAATATACCAAACTTTATAGATAAGAAGAGAGAGGCAAAAAGTAATCCAATAGTTATTTTAATTATTTCAGCTTTAGAAATGAAGAATAGACGATATGGGTATGAAACTATGTTTAGGTATTTAAAAAGTGGACTTATAGGAATTGATAATGATGATATAAATTTACTAGAAAATTATGTGTTGGCTAATGGGATTAAAGGTAAAAAATGGTTTGATGAAAAATGGGATTATAGAATAACCCAAAGTCTTTCAGGTCAAGAAAGTGAATTTGAACTGGAATTAAAAGAGAAAATAAATGAAATAAAAAATAGAGTATTAGAGCCTATAGTAATTTTACAAGAAAAATTAAGAGGAAAAAATAGAGTAAAAGAAATCTGTAGATATATATATGAATTTTTATTAGATATAAATATGCCAGAAACTATAGAAAGTTTAATAGTAAATTTTAAGGATAAAGGGGAACTTGATGTTGCAAATCAATACTCACAAGTTTGGGACATAGTAGTGGACATATTAGACCAAATGGTGGAACTTATGGGTGATGAAATAATTTCTTTAGAAAAATTTATAAAATTAATAACCTTAGGTTTTGATGAATATGAATTAGGGCTGGTTCCTCCTAGTATAGACCAGGTACTTGTAAGTAGTGTGGATAGAATGAAAAATCCAGACACGAAATATTTATACCTAGTTGGAACTACTGATGGTGTGTTTCCGCTGATTACAAAGGATAGTGGAATATTGAGTGATAATGATAGGGAAAGTCTTGGAAACAAAGGAATCGAAGTTGATATTGATAGTAAGACTAGGAGTTTTGAAGAACAGTTTCTTGTATATAAAGCTCTTACTTCGACATCTAAGAATTTAACCATAACATATCCAATATCAGACCATGAAGGTAAAACGCTTAGACCATCAATAATTATATCAAGACTTAAGAAGATATTTCCAAATATAGAAAATAAAAGTTATTTAGTGGAAGAAAATAAAAACACTGATAAAGATATACTTAAAAAAATAACGGTTAAATCCCCTACATTTAATGAACTTATAAACGTAATAAAAAATTATGACAGTGATGGTTACAATACAGAAGAGATTAATAGTATTTGGTTAGATATATATAGGTACTATTTAAAAGATGAAATCTATAGTTCTATAACAAAAAAAGTTATAAAAGGTCTTAGTTATACTAATCAAGTTCATAAGATTGAAGAGAAAAAAATAAGGTCATTGTATAAAAGTAATTCTCTTAGCATATCTAGGCTTGAAAAATATGCTGAATGTCCATTTGCTTATTTTATACAATATGGTCTAAAAGCAAAAAAGCGTAAAGAGTATTCATTTACACCACCAGATTTAGGAACTTTTATTCATAATATTTTAGATAGGTTTTCAAAAGAACTTTTACAAGATAATTTAACTTGGAGAGATATTGATGAAAAATATATAGAATTAAAGATAGGTATAATAGTTGATGAAATAATTTTAAAGATACCAGGATATATATTAAATAGTTCTGAGAGGTATAAATACCTTGCATATAGATTAAAGAATATGTTGACAACTGCTATAACTATAATTAGTCAGCAAATAAAACAAGGTTCATTTGAACCAATAGATTATGAAGTTAAATTTGGCGACAATGGAAAATATCCACCTATAAAAATGGTGTTAGAAAATGGACAAGAAGTAAGTTTAATTGGACAAATAGATAGAGTTGATGAATTTGAAGAAGGAGAAAATAAATATATAAGAATAATAGATTATAAGTCAGGCAATAAGTCCATAAGTCTAACAGAAATATATTATGGTCTACAATTACAATTACTTGTGTATTTAGATGCAATCCTTGAAAGTGCAAAGGATGAAGATATGAATATAAATCCAGCTGCAATACTATATTGTAGAATAAATAATCCAATAGCAAAATTTAATGAAGATAAAGATGATGAAGAAATACAAGAAGCAATATTAAAAGAACTTAGAATGAAGGGGCTTGTAGTAAAAGACTCTCACATAGTTAAAGAGATGGATAAATCATTAATAGATGGAGAAAGGAAAAACTCTTTAGTAATACCAGTAGGTCTTACTAAGGATGGAAATGTAGGTAAAAGTACTTCAGCAATAAGCTATGAGGATTTCAAACTGCTTAGAAAATATGTAAGGCATGCTATAAAGGATTTATGTGAAGAAATGTTAAGTGGAGAAATACGTATAGCTCCATATAAACATAAAGATGGAACATCATGTGACTTTTGTGATTACTCTGCTATATGTCAGTTTGATTCAACTATAAAAGATAACAAGTATAAAAATTTAAATAATAAGAGTAATGAAGAGATAATAAAAATGATGAAAGGAGATGTTAATTAGTGAGTTCTCCTAAATGGACAAAAGAGCAATTAGAAGTTATAGAAAGTAGAGAATGCAATTTATTGGTTGCTGCTGCTGCTGGTTCAGGAAAAACAGCCGTTCTAGTTGAGCGTATAATTCAAATGATAACAAGTAGAGAAAATCCAATTGATATAGATAAGTTATTAGTTGTTACATTTACTAATGCTGCTGCGTCAGAAATGAGAGAGAGGATAGGGGATGCTATAGGAAAAGCCTTAGATGAAAACCCAGAAAATAAACATTTACAAAACCAACTTGTTTTATTAAATAAATCTAGTATTACAACAATACACTCATTCTGTTTGGATGTTATAAAATCAAACTTTCATAGAATAAACTTAGACCCTAATTTCAGAATAGGAGACCAAACTGAATGTGCTATTTTGAAACAAGAAGCAATAGAGGAAGTATTTGAAGATTTATATGAAGAAAGAGGAGGAGATAAAGAAGTACAAGATATTATCTTGGGAATATATTCATTTGCAATGGCTTCTCCTGAACCTAAAAAATGGTTGATTGACTCAGCAGAACGATTTAATATTGATGAAAATTTTGATTTTTCACAGTCTATTTGGGCTAGAGCTATATTAGACACTGTAAAAATAGAGATTAATGGTCTTTGTCTAAATATGGAAAGGGCATTAAAAGAAGTGGAATCAATAGAAGAATTAGAAACTTTTGCAGAAAAGTTATCCGTTGAATATAAAAAAATTGCTGACATTTCACAAGCATGTAATAAATCTTGGGATGAGGCATATAAAAAGATGGCAAGTATGTCCTTTGAAAATTATGTAAAAGGAGTAAAAAGAATTTCAAAAGATGCTCCTTCGTATATAAAAGAATCAAAAGAAAAGGCAAAAACTATAAGAGATAAGACTAAGAAGTCTTTAGAAAGTATAGTAAGTGCTACATTCAATAAAGATAATGATTCTATTAGAGAAGAAATAAAATATCTTTATAACATAGTTAAACCAATATCTAGTGTTGTACTGAGATTTGAAGAGGAATATAGCAATAAGAAAAGAGAAAAAGGAATAATAGATTTTAACGATATAGAGCATTTTGCATTAAATATACTTACAGATGTAGATGAAAAAGGTAATATTGTACCTTCTGATATAGCAGTTGGATATAGAAACAAGTTTTATGAAATATTTATAGATGAATATCAGGATAGTAATCTAGTGCAGGAAGTACTGCTTAAAGCTGTTGCAAATACAGAAACTCCAAATAGATTTATGGTTGGTGATGTAAAACAGAGTATATATAGATTTAGACAAGCAAAGCCAGAATTATTTTTGCAAAAATATAATAACTATAATGATAAAAAGGGAAGCTCCCATAGAAAAATAATGCTTTACAAAAACTTTAGAAGTAGAGAAGAAGTTGTAGATGCTGTAAATTATATATTTGAAAATATAATGAATGAGAATATAGGAGAAATTGAATATACAGAAAAAGAAAGACTAAATTTAGGTGCAAATTTTAATGTGGATACAGACGAGAAATCTATTATTGGTGGAGCAACGGAGATACACCTAATACAAAAAGATAATAAACTTGATGATGATATTATAAATGATAAAGACGATAGAATTAATAACAAAGAAAATGAAATAGAGGAAGAAGAAAAATTAGATAATATACAACTTGAGGCTAGAATGGTTGGAAACATTATCAAAGATTTAATGAAAGTCAATGAAGATGGAAAAATTCAAAAGGTCTATGATAAGGGAATAGATGGATATAGACCTGTGGAATTTAGAGATATAGTTATTCTTTTAAGAGCTACATCTGCATGGGCTCCAGTGTTTGCAGATGAATTGATGAATATGGATATACCAACGTATGCTGATGTTGGAGTGGGGTATTTTGATACGATTGAAATAAAAACAATATTGTCATTACTTCAAATAATAGATAATCCAATGCAAGATATACCTCTTATATCTGTATTAAAATCACCTATATTTGGATTTACACCAGAGGATTTGATTGATATTAGAGTTCAGAGTAAAGATAAAATTTTTTATGAGGTTTTAAAAAGTACAGCAGAGTATGATGGATTTACAGATTCTCAAAATGAAAATGAGTCTGAGTTTATACCAAGTGAAGAATGCATAAACAAAAGTAAAGATTTTTTAATTAAGCTAAAGGAATTTAAAGAAAAGTCAATGTACATGAGTACAGATGAATTTATATGGTACTTGTACACAAGGACTGGATACTATGCCTATGTTGGAGCATTGCCAGGTGGAAGTCAAAGACAAGCTAATTTAAAAGTATTGTTTGAGAGAGCAAAACAATTTGAAGAAACCAGTCTTAAAGGAATATTCAACTTTGTAAATTTTATAGAGAAATTAAAAAAATCTAGTTCTGATATGGGAAGTGCAAAAACACTTGGTGAGAATGCAAATGTTGTTAGAATAATGAGTATTCATAAAAGTAAAGGTCTAGAATTTCCAGTAGTCATATGCTCTGCAATGGGTAAAAATTTCAATACTCAAGATTTTAAAAAGAGTATTTTATATCATCATAATTTAGGGTATGGACCTCAATTTGTAGACTATGAGAGAAGGATTTCTTTTCCAAGTATAGCCAAAGAAGCATTAAAAAGCAAAATAAATATAGAAAATTTATCAGAAGAGATGAGAGTTTTATATGTTGCATTTACAAGAGCTAAAGAAAAATTGATTATAACTGGTTCTACTAGAAATATACAAGATAGTATAAAGAGATGGTCAAATGGAATTGAAAGTTTAGATACAATATCACAATACGAGATATTAAAAGGTAAAAATTTTTTAGATTGGATAATGCCTTGTGTATTAAGACATAGGGATTTATCTAATCTACTAGAAGAAGTAGGATTAGACGCAGTTTTTAATGTTGAACATAATTCAAAATGGTATGGAAAGTTGTGGAATAAGAATGATATTTTAGTGGAAAAGAAGAGTGATGAAGAAAAAGAAAGTATTGAAGAAATTCTTGAAAAAATAGATGTAAATAATCCTGACAGTGATTATTACGGTGAAATAGAAGAAAAATTAAACTATATATATCCATATGAATTTAGTACAAGAAAACCTGCTACTATATCTGTTACAGAAATAAAAAAGATACAAAATAATTATGAAGAAGAGTTAATAAATACTATATTTGAACAAAAAGTAATATTAAAAAAGCCTCTATTTATTCAAAATGAAGAAGAAAGAGAAAAAATAAGTGGAACAGAAAGAGGTACAATAGTCCATTTAGTTATGGAGGTTTTAGACTTAAAAAATGTAAGTAGTGTAAATGATATAAAATCACAAATAAGAGGTTTTGTTTCAAAAGGTATAATAACAGAAAAACAAGCTAGTATAGTAAATCCATATAAAATATATAAATTTTTTGCCTCTAACATAGGAAAAAGAATGTTGAATGCTGAAATTATAAATAGAGAAAAATCCATTTATGCACAAGTAAATATGAAAGACATATATATTTATGAAAAGCTTATAAACAATGATGATAAAAAACTTTATGATAATGAAAGTGTCATGTTAAGAGGTATAGTTGATGCTTATTTTGAAGAAGATAATCAAATAGTTTTGGTGGATTATAAAACAGATTTTGTAAATGAGGAAAATATAAATCAAATAATAGAGAAATATAAAAAACAGTTGGATTTATATGCAGATATTATTGAAACTTTAACTGGTAAGTCAGTAAAAGAGAAATGTATATATTTATTTGGAGTTGATGAAGCTGTTTGTTATTAGTTTTTATATATAAATTAAACCTAAAAGATAGAGGAAGGGGAAAAAATGAGATTTATTCATACATCAGATTGGCATCTAGGGAAGTCCCTAGAAGGCCATTCTAGAATTGAGGAACAAGCAAAGTTTTGTGAGGAATTTATAAAAATAGTAGAATCAAATGAAATAGATATGGTTATAATTGCTGGAGATGTATATGATACTTCTAATCCCCCAGCACAAGCAGAAAAACTATTTTATCAGACTGTATCAAGACTTGCCAATAATGGTCAGAGGTGTGTATTAATAATTTCAGGAAATCATGATAATCCAGAGAGACTCTCTGCAATAACACCTCTAGCACATGAACAGGGGATACTTATATATGGTTATCCATTAAGTGCTACGATAGAAGCTAAGTATAAAGGGTTTGAAATAACATATGCAACTCAGGGATGTACAAAACTGAATATAAATGGAGAAAATATTGTGGTTGCTACATTACCTTATCCAAGTGAAAAAAGATTAAATGAAGTTTTTTCAAGTGAAGATGAGTTTGAGAAACAAAAAAATTATTCTGAAAAGGTAGGAGATATATTTAGAAGTTTAGAAGAAAATTTTAGAAGTGATACTATAAATATAGCCGTATCACATATATTTGTAATAGGTGGAGAGAGTACTGAATCAGAAAGACCTATACAATTAGGTGGAAGTTTTTTAGTTGAAAGAAAAGATTTGCCAGAAAAGGCTCAATATACTGCACTAGGTCATTTACATAAACAACAAAAAGCTTCCGAACGTTTAAATGCATACTATTCTGGTTCTCCACTTCAATATAGCAAGGATGAAAGAGCGTATACCAAAGGGGCATACATAGTGGATATAAAAGCTGGTGAAAAACCAATAATTGAAGATGTATATTTTAATAATTACAAACCTATAGAAGTATTTAAATGTAATGGAATAGAAGAAGCACTAGATATATGTGAGCAAAATCAAGATAGAGAGATTTGGTCATATTTTGAAATAAATACTGATGAGATAATATCACAGAATGAAATTAAAAAAATGAAGGAACTATTAAAAGACATAATAGAAATAAAACCAATAATAACATCTTGTTATGAACAAGAAAGTGTAGATATAAAAGAAAAGTCTATGGCAGAGTTGTTTAGAGAGTTCTATTCTTTTAGTAAAGGTGTAGAGCCAAAAGGAGAACTTATGGATTTATTTCTAGATATAATAAGTGAAGAAGGTGAATCAGCAGATGAGACCAATTAGATTAGAACTTACAGGGCTTAATAGCTATATTGATAAACAAGTTATAGACTTTGAAAAATTAATTGAAAGAGGTTTGTTTGGGATATTTGGAACTACTGGAAGTGGAAAATCTACAATCTTAGATGCAATAACTATTGCTATGTATGGAAATATATCCAGAAATACAAAAGAATATATAAACAGTGTGTGCGATAAGGCAATTATATCATACGAGTTTGAGATAGGAAGCAAAAACACTAGAAGAAGATACATTGTAGATAGAACCATTGCTAGAAGCAAAACAGGAACAAAGACCTCTAATGCTAGATTAATAGAAGTATTGAATGACAATACCCAAAATGTTTTAGCTGATAAAGTTGTGGAAGTAAATGAAAAAGTAGCGCAGGTCGTAGGATTAACGGCAAATGATTTTACTAGGTCAGTAGTTTTACCACAAGACAAATTTAATGAGTTTCTAAGATTATCACGTGCAGATAGAAGAGACATGTTAGAGAGAATTTTTAATCTTGAGAAATATGGAAGAAGTCTTGGCGAAAAAGTGAAAAAGAGAAAAAATATACAGTTACAAAATTTAAAAGATTTGAAATCAAAATTAAGTCAATATGATGGAATTACAGAGGAAGTATATAACAATATAAACCAAGAATTAATAGAGTTAAAAAATTTGGAAAAAGATAAGAATAATGCTTTAGACCTAGCTCAAAAATCTTATGAAGAAAGTAAAACAGTATATGAAGAACAATTAAAGTTAG
>OBBL01000261.1_pt1 | contig 10945 bp, 6 predicted proteins | sample 1480721 | NCBI WGS metagenome assembly OBBL01 (sample SAMN05301478, study PRJEB22388) | human gut metagenome | isolation source: infant 1 DOL 23 gut | host: Homo sapiens | place: USA: Pittsburgh, Magee-Womens Hospital of UPMC | collected 2013/2014
TGTATCATATCTCCATTTCCTATGTATATTCCAACATGACTTACAGAACCATTATTTGAACCTTGTGTATCAAAGAATACTAAATCTCCACTTCTAAGGTCTCCTCTATTTACATATGTTCCATACTTACTTTGGTCTCTAGATACTCTTGGTATACTAACTCCTACAGATTTTTTCATAACGTACTGTGTGAATCCAGAACAGTCAAAACTATTTGGACCTTCTGCTCCCCATACATATGGTTTTCCAAGTAGTGTCTTTGCAAAACTTATTACACTATCAGCTCCTTGACTTGGAGAATTAGTCGAATAAGATGGAATTGAAGTATCAACAGAACCTTTTTCAGCAAGGTATTGACTTGACACATATCCAGTTTGATTGCCATAACTTACTTTTGTCCATCCTCCACTTTCAGAAATACTTCCAACCTCAGTACCATAACTTAATGTAGCTATTTTAGAATGACTTGTACCTGGTCCTGTTCTAACGTTCAATGACTTTGCTGTTACAACCTTTGTACCCTTTACAAGGTCATTTGAACTGTTTTCAGCATTTTCATTTGTAGAGTCATTTACACTAGTTCCTAAATATTTACTTGAAACATAACCTACTCTACCATTAGAACTTATTTTTGACCATCCATTTGACTCAGATATGTATCCGACTTCAGTCCCATATCCTAGTGTTGATATTTTAGAACTACTTGTACTTGGTCCTGTTCTAAAATTTAATCCTTTTGCTGTTACAACTTTTGTCGACTTAACTGAAGTATCACTACTTTCATTGCTACTTCCAAGGCTATTTATTGCTACATAATTTCCATGCACATAACCTGTGTTTCCATTATATTTAACTTTTACCCAAGAACCTTCTTTTCCTACGTACTCAACTTTATCACCTTTGTAAAGTTTCCCCATTGATTCATGGTTTGTACCTGGTCCTTTTCTAAAATTTACCGCATTCCCTGTTATTGTTCTGCTTTCTATACTCACACTCTCTACTTCAGACTCATTAGCATATGCTAAATTCCCCATAGTAGGCATTATTATCGCAGTTGCCATTATACTGGCTGCTATTCTCTTTTGATTAAAATTCATAACTTTCCACTCATCTCCTCTTTTCTACTATCTTTATTTCACTTCAAAATATAAAAGAAATAATCGACACTATCAAAATATCAATTATTTCTTTTATATTAATATTATTACAAATTTGTAACTATTTGTCTATAGTAATATTTGCTTACCATAAATTACCATGTATAAATTTTAATCTTTAATAGCCTGTAATTTAGTAATATAGCCATCTTTTACCTTTTTTAAAAATGGATATATTTTTTAACTTTTTTGTAACTTTTTAAAATCCAGTTGAGCCAAACCCACCTTTTCCTCTTTCGGAGTCACTTAATTCTTTTACTTCTTCTATGTTAATATCATAGATAGGTTTTACTATCATTTGAGCAATTTTCATATGCTTTTCAACCTTAAAATCATTTTTACCATGATTTATTAATATAATTTTAAGCTCTCCTCTGTATCCTTCGTCAATAGTTCCTGGTGTATTTAATACAGTAACAGAATGCTTTAAGGCAAGCCCACTTCTAGGTCTTACCTGCGCTTCTGTCATAGTAGGAAGCTCTATACATATCCCAGTTTTGATAAGTTTAGTCTCTCCAGGAGGTATTACAACCTCTTCTATAGAATACAAATCCATACCCGCATCACCTTTGTGAGCAAAATTAGGTATTATAGCATCATCATTTAATTTTTTTACTTTTAAATTGTACATCTTATATCTCCTTTCAACTTTCTATAAATATTATAACTTAAATTTCGACCTCTTGAAGTTTTTTATTTTTTTGTGGTAATATAATTATTAGTGTTTTAAAGGAGGATTTTTTATGAAACTTGTACTTGCTGAGAAACCATCTGTGGCAAAAACTATAGCATCATTTTTAGGTGCAAAGACCAGACAAGATGGTTACTTTGAAGGAAATGATTATATAATTACTTATGCAGTTGGACACTTAGTATCATTATATGATATGAAGGATTATGATAAAGATAAATACTCTGGCTCTTGGAAAATGAACAATTTCCCATTTGTTCCTGAGGATAAGTTTAAATTTAAGATTGATAGTTCTAAAACTAAACAATTCAACACTGTAAAAAAGCTTTTGAATAGAAAAGATGTAGAATATGTAATAAATGCCACTGATAATGACCGAGAAGGAGAACTTATAGCATTTTTAATATTTTTACTGGCAAAAAATAAAAAACCAGTAAAAAGAATCTTGGTAAATGAATGGACACCAGAAGATATTACAAGAGGTATAAAAAACCTAAAAGATGAAGATGAAATGAGAAATCTTCAAGCTGCTGGATATACTAGGCTTATTACTGACTGGTTGATTGGAATAAATTTCACTTCTGTTGCTACATTGAAATATGGAAATGGGAAACTATTAAACATAGGTAGGGTAATTCTTCCAACAGTTAAATTAGTCTATGATAGAGATATGGAAATACTAAACTTTGTTCCTAAAACTTATTATGAAATAGAAGGGCATTTTAAAGCTGAAGCTGGTGAATATAAAGGTAAATATGTTAAGGGTAAAGAAAGTAAATTTGATACACTTGAAGATGCAAATAAAATTATAGCTTCAATTACATCTGAAACTGGTAAAATACTAGATAAAAAAGTTACTATGTCAAAGGAATATGCACCAAAACTTTTTAGTTTGACATCACTTCAAGGATATATAACTTCTAAGTATTCCAATTTTACATCTGATAAGGTTTTAAATGTCTGTCAATCTCTCTATGAGGGTAATGGTAAGGGTGGATACATAACTTACCCTAGAACTGATTCCATTTTCTTAGAAGAAAGTTTGGCTTCAAAAGCTTCTCAAACTTTAGATAAATTAAAGGTTGGTCTTGAATTAAATTTTCTAAAACTAAAAGAGTTTTTGATTCTTCTAAAGTAGACTCCCATAGTGCTATAATTCCAACTTATATAATTCCAAAAAGTTTATCTAAGGATGAACAATTAGTTTATGATGCCATAAAAGATAGATTTGTAGCAAATTTTATGCCTCCTGCTGAATATGAGAATACAGAAATTAAGACTGAAGTAGATAATTGTACTTTCTTAACAAAAGGTAAGGTGCTTAAATCAAAAGGATACCTTGAGGTATATAATAAGGAAGAAAAAAACGATTTACTTCCACTTGTAAATAAAGATGATGTTGTAGATGTGTTAGAAATAAAACCATTAACTAAGCAAACTACTCCACCTAAACCGTATACTGAGGACACCCTTTTAAAGGCTATGAAAAATTGTGGTAAAAATGTGCCTGAAGAAGATACAACAGTGCTATCTGGATATTCGATTGGAACATCAGCCACACGTGCTGATGTGTTAAAGAAGATAAGTCAAGTAGGCTATGTAAAGAAAAAAGGGAAATCTTATTCTATAACAGAACTTGGGAAAAATTTAGTTGAAATTTTTCCTGTTAAAGACTTATTTGATGTAGATTATACTGGAAAACTTGAAAAAAGTTTAAGCGATATTCAAAAAGGAAAGTATACAAGAAAAGAATATCTTACTAATATCATTAGTTTTATATATCAAAATGTCAATATTATAAAACAAGATGCTTCAAAAAATATAAACACAGAAGCATATACTTTCGATTCAAAAACTAAAAAATTTACTAAAACAAAAGAAAAAAAACAGAAAAAGGATGTAACTAATACTGAAAAAGAAGTTGCTATATCAAAGGATTCTAATAACAAAAAAGAAGTTAAAAATGGTGATGAAAATCAATCTCTTGGCAAATGCCCCATTTGTCAAGGTGATGTACTAGAATTTGACAAAGGCTTTGCTTGTAAAAATCATAAAGAATGTAAATTTGTTATTTGGAAAAATGATAAGTATTTAAGTCTTTATAAAAAGAAAGTTAACAAAACAATGGTCAAAAATATTTTAAAAAAAGGTGAAACTAAAGTAAAATCTTTAACTGCTAAAAACGGTAATAAATTTGATGCTACATTAAAATATGATAAAAATCCAGATACTGGCTATTTCAATTGGAAAATAGAGTTTGACAACTAAATATTCATAAGAAAAGAAATAGCAGTAGTATAATAATCTATATTATATTACTGCTATTTCTTTTCTTATGAAGTTTTAACTTTTTTAATAGTGACTTTTACAATCACACTCTAACCTAATTTCTTTACTATTTCTGATAACTTTAATGTATGTTCATCTAATAAAGTTAGTTCCTCTTCAGAAAGATTAGATAATTTTTTTACTAGAGATTCTTTGAGAATAGCTTTTACTGCATCAAATAATTTAAATGCTTTATCTGTTAATTCAACCCTAAGAATCCTTCTATCTTTTGGGTCAGGAAATTTATTGACTAAACCATGTTCCACTAATCTGTCAATAATCGGAGTCATATTTGATTTTAAAATTCCTAAATTAGAAGCTATTTGAGAAATTGATGATGAATTTGATGTCATAAGATAAAGAATTACCTTAGCATGTGATGGAGCCATTGGACATTCTTCAAAATAAGCTTTCATTATATCAGAGTTATTTTGAAACTTTTTTAACAAATCGCTTTCTTTAAATATATTATTTTCAAGCACAAATAAAAAATCTAAAAAAGAGTCCGCTATTTTAAGTATATTGTTGTTATCCATATTTGTAACATCCCTTCAATAGATAATATAATAAAACATTGTTGTTTAATATAGTATAAATTATAAACTATTAATAAATTTAAAACAAGAAAAAGTTATTGACTCATAATAATTATAAATTTATAATCAAATTAGAGAATTATAAATTGCCAATAAAGGGAAGTTTTTTAATTAGTCTAAAACTAAACTTAAATTATAAGACACTTTAAATTCTACAACAAGCTAGTGTGCAATATATAATAGGAGGAGATATGAAAAGATATTTAATAGTTTTCTTAATGTGTAGTTCACTGTTTTTAGTTGGATGTGGAAAAACAGAAGAATCTGAACCTGAGAAACCAATAGCAGTTTCTGTTCAAAAAGCAATAGGTGGAGAAATTGAAAACACAAATTCTTTCTCAGGAACTACAAAGGTTAAAGATGAAACAGCTGTTACTGCACAGACTGTTGGCACAGTTCAAGAAGTGTATGTAAAACTTGGGCAAAATGTAAGAAAAGGAGATGAATTATTGAGTATAAGCAGTCCAGAGCTAGAAAATAGTGTAAAGCAAAGTAAAGCCTCACTAGATTTAGCAAAAGCAAGTTATTCAAGTGCCACTGGTGGTTCATTAGAGGCACAAGTAAATCAGGCAAAAACAGCTCTTGACAATGCAAAGATTCAATATGAGGAGTCTCAAAGAAATTATGACAATAATAAGATTCTTTATGAACAGGAAGTCATTAGTTTAGACCAATTTAAAAAAATAGAATTTTCTTTAGAGCAAACAAAACAACAGTTAGATTCTGCTCAAAGAGCATACGATACAGCAACTTCAAAAAGTATACCTCAAGCTAAAGCACTTGCTAAAAAACAGCTTGACCAAGCTCAAGTATCATATAATTTAGCAATGAGTAATTTAGACAAATTAACATTAACATCTCCAGTAGATGGTACAATAACAGCTAAAAACTTTGATTCAAAGGAAATGATAACACAATCACAACCAGCTTTTATTATTTCTAATCCTAATATACTAGAAGTTGATTTAAATGTAGCAGAATCAGATATAGGTAAATTTAAGAAAGATGGAAATGTAGATGTTATAATTGAAGACCAAAGGATTTTAGGAAAAATAGATTATGTACCTTCAGTAGTTGACCCTCAGACATCTTTATATCCTGTTAAAGTACTTGTAAATAATACAAACAACAAATTTAAGGCAGGTATGTCTGCTCAAGTAAACTTAAGTGTTGAAAAAGAAAATGGTGCTGTTACAGTACCTAAAAAAGCAATATTTGAAGAAAATGGTAAAAAATATGTATACATAGCAACAAAAGACAATATAGCAAAGAAACACTTGGTTCAAACTGGAATTGTAACAGAGGATAAAATAGAAATTAAAAGTGGTGTAAGTGATAAAGATACAGTGATTATCGGAGGGATAAGTCTTATTTCTGACGGAACTAAGATATTTCCTGTAGAAAAGGAGAAGTAGACTATGAATTTAACACAGACTTCCGTTAAACGTCCTCTCACAATCATAATGGTCTTTTTAGTATTAATAGTTTTTGGTGGTATTGGATATAAAAAAATGTCAATAAATCTAATGCCTGATATAGAAATACCAGTTGTAATGGTCATGACTACTTGGACAGGTGCTGGTCCTCAAGACGTTGATGAACAAGTTAGTCAAAAAGTTGATGAAAGTTTATCTGCCGTTTCAAATGTAAAATCTACTATATCAAGTTCACAAGAAAGTGTTTCTATGGTAGTTGCTCAGTTTGAATTTGGAACTAATTTGGATGAAATAATGAATGATGTTAGGTCTAAAGTTGATGCATTACAGACCAGCCTCCCAGATGATGCAGCTAAACCAACAGTTTTAAAGCTGGATATGAATGCACAGGCCATAGGTCAACTTGTCATATCTGGAGGAAATGAAAATAGTTCACAAGCCTTAAGAAAATACGCTGAAGATGTAATTCAGCCTAAAATAGAATCCATAGATGGTGTTACTTCAGCAGACCTTAAAGGTGGAAAAAAAGCACAGGTTAATGTAATAGCTGACCCAGCTGTTCTTTCAAATTATGGAGTTAGTTTATCCACTATAAAAGGTGTCTTATCCTCTAGTAATAAAACATTCCCTTATGGTTCAATTACTCAAGGTGAGGATAAAATAGTTTTAAGAGCGATTGATAAATTAGAATCCCTAGATGATATAAAACAGATTCAAATTCCTGTAAAAGGAGGAAATACAGTTAGATTAGATAATCTTTGTAGTGTAGATTATGGATATGCAGACAAAGATAGTATTTATAGATACAATGGAAAAGACAGTTTGGTAATAGATATTTCTAAACAACAAGATGCCAACACTGTAAAAGTTATGCAGAGTGCATACAAATACGTAGATGAATTGAATAAGGAAAATCCTCAATTTAAAATTAAAATTGCTAATGATACAAGTTCATACATAAGTGAATCAATAAACAGTGTAATGAGCAACTTGCTTATAAGTGCTGTTATCGCATTTATTGTAATATTTGCTTTCCTAAAAAGTGTAAGAGCTTCACTAGTTGTTGCAGTTGCAATACCAATTTCTATAATAGGTGCTATAGCAATTCTCTACTTTACTGGTGAAAGTTTAAATCTTATTACTGCAAGTTCATTGGTAATTTCAGTTGGTATGGTTGTTGATAATGCTACAGTTGTAATTGAAAATATATTTAAATATAGGAAAAGTGGCAGATTGAGTCTTGATGATTGTGCTATTGAGGGAACAAGAACTGTAACAAATGCAATACTTGCATCAACATTGACCACAATAGCAATATTCTTACCTATCATGTTTACAGAAGGTATAGCTAAAATAACTTTTGGGGCATTAGGTAAAACACTAATAGCTTCACTAGCATTCTCCTTTATAGGTGCAATTACACTCGTTCCTAGTGTATTTGCAAAATTAAGCAGAGGAAAAAATAGTCAAAAGATGCAAGAAAAAGATAGTCCTATATTTGATAAGGTAAGTGAAGCATATAAAAAATTATTAAGTGTATGTTTGAGACATCAACGCTTAGTTGTAATATCAAGTTTACTTATTTTTGTAGCTTCCTTATTTGGAATGGGATTTATAGGTATGGACTTTATGCCTGCAGCAGACAAGGGTGAATTATCTATTTCTATAGAACTTCCAAAAGGTCTTAGCCTAGAATCCAATGATTACTATGTATCTATGACTGAGAAAAAAGTCTCAGATATTCCAGAAATTAAAACTTTAATAACAACTTTGACATCAGATTCAAATAATAGTAAAGCAAGTATAGCAATTGAATTAGAATCTCAAAAAAATAGAAAAAGAACTACTGATGAAATAGAAAAAGAGATAATTGATAGAGTGGCTACTGTACCAGATTGTAAAATAAATGTAAGTCAAAACAGTAGTGTTATGGGTGGAGCTGGAGGAGCAGACTTCACATTAGAAATGAAAGGTCCTGATTTAGATGTATTAAAAATACTGGGAAAAGAAGCTGAAAAAGAATTTAGCTCTATAAAAGGATTTAGAAATGTTGAAACTTCTCTTACAGATACAACACAAGAAGCTCAATTTACTATAGATAAACATAAGGCTCAAGAATATGGTGTAAATACTGCTGAAATTGCAGGCATGTTACGTACAGCAATAAATGGTGACTCCGTAACCACTGCTACTATTGATGATTACAAAGTGGATGTAAACCTAAAATTTAAAGCAGATACTATTGATAGCTTAGAAGATATAAAGCAACTAAAAGTAAACTCTGCAACTGGAAAAGAAGTTCCTCTTGGTGCTTTTTCAGATATAAAAATGGCAGATGGTCTACAATCTATATCTAGGACTGATGGAGATTTTTCTGTAAATATAACTGCTACACTTGACAATTTAGATGCTGGTACTGCTACAAAACTAGCACTAGAAAAAACGAATAAAATGGTAATTCCTAAAGATTACTCTATAGGTGTTGGTGGTGAAACAGAAATGATGAATGAATCTATGGCAAGTCTTGGATTTTCAATGGTCATAGCTATAGCATTAGTTTATATGGTAATGGTAGCTCAGTTTGAATCATTTAGTAAACCATTTATAATCATGTTCTGTGTTCCATTTGCATTCGTTGGAGTTGTGCTTTCGCTTCTAGTTAGTGGTCAAAGTTTAAGTACTGTCGGTATGCTAGGTATAATCTTACTTATTGGTATTGTTGTTAATAATGGTATAGTTCTTATTGACTACATAGAGCAACTTAGAAAAACAAATCGTAACAATGATTTAATTGGTTTGGTTTCAATTGGTTGTGCAGCAAGATTAAGACCAGTCTTAATGACTACAGCAACAACAATTTTAGGTATGTTGCCAACAGCACTATCTCTTGGTGAAGGTGGAGAAACTATGCAACCACTAGCCATAGTTATAATGGGTGGTCTAACTGTATCTACACTTATAACTTTGGTGCTTATACCTACTATATACTTAATATTTGATAAATGGGAAAATAAGTTTTCAGACAAAATGCCTAAAATATTTGGTAAGATAACAGATAAAATAGGAAGTATAAAACGTAAAATAATAAAGAAACCAAAATTGAAAGCTAAAGTTTAAATAGAATGGAGGGTGATTGTATTGAATAAAAAAATGAGCAAAATAGTTGCAATTGGCTGTGGTGTTGGTATAATAACTGCCAATTTAATCCCAGTTTACGCAGATAATAATACTTCTTCTATAAACAAAGTTGATAATTCTATTTTAAGTGACTCAAATAAAAGAACATCTGAAAAGGAAATTTTGACTGCTAGAGAAGCTGTTAGTGCTGCACTTAAAAATAGTGAAAAATTAAAAATGAAATCAGAAGAAATAAAAATGTTAAAAGAAAAGTTAGAAGTACAAGATGAGTTTGATAGTTTTACTGGAAGTGACAACTCGTTTCCATACGACCAAATTGGACTTCTTAAAAATCAAAGTGAACAGGCTAAAGGCTTTATGGAGGACCAAATAGCAAATGATATTACTAATAAATTTAACGATTTAGTTTCAAGAGAAAATGAGCTAGATAAAATAAAAAACAATCTTGAAATAAAAACTAAAGAAATTAAAGATATGAAATTAAAAAAAGATTTAGGGTTAGTAACATCTTTAGAAACTGAATCAGCTGAACTTGAACTTCAAACACTACAAAATACTCAAAAAGCTAAACTTCAAGAACTAAAAAACAATCAAGACTATTTTAAGTTATTAACTAATATAGATTTAAATAATTATCAATTGGATAAAGAATATAGATTTGAATCTTTTAGAGTAGGTGGCTCAGTTGATTCATATATGGAAGGTAAGGTTAATGAATATTTAAAATACGACCAATTGATTTTAGAACGTACAGAAGAAAGCTTTAATGATAAAGATGAGAACAAAGCAGATTTACCAGATAGACCTAATCTTACAAGACCAGTTGCTCCTACAAAACCAGAGCAAGGTAACCTAACTGATGATGAATATAAGGTTCTTACGGATAAGTATGAAAAAGACTACAAGAGATATGAAAAAGAAGTTGAAGCATACAATCTTGAAAGACAGACTTATGCTGCTGGCCTTACTACTTATGCAAATTATCTTCAACAAAAATTTAATACCGAAAATGGTCTAGTAACATTAGAAGACAGTAAAAAAGCTCTTAAAAAAGGGTTAATTGATAGCTATGCTCAATTACTTGCTTTAGAAGATACAATTCAGATTACTAAAAAACAACTTGATTTATCAGAAAAACAATTAAAAAATACTAAATTAAGATATGATTTAGGATTAATTACTCTAACTGATTATAAAAAACAAGTGGTAAGTAATGAAGATGCTAAAAATAGCTATGACACTCTTATTGTGAATTATAACTCACTAAAAAATGGTATAGAAAAACCTTGGATACTTAATACTGGAAAATAATTCTGGTAAATAGAAAGATTACTTTAACATACGTTTGATTAAAAAATAGTTATGCACACTCGTTGCTTTAGTCATGGAAGATTCAGAAGGCAAATAATAGAAATAGATTAGTAAAAATATATTTACTTATAAAACTGTATACTTTTATAGAGGCTATCTCAAAATAGAGATAGGCCTCTTTTTTATTGTTTAAATTATAAAAATATATTTGATTCCATACAAAAAGAGTGCCTTATGAACTAAAAAGTTCATTTTGAGACACCCTCAAAAGCTTAAATCTAAATTTAA
>OBBL01000263.1_pt1 | contig 10778 bp, 8 predicted proteins | sample 1480721 | NCBI WGS metagenome assembly OBBL01 (sample SAMN05301478, study PRJEB22388) | human gut metagenome | isolation source: infant 1 DOL 23 gut | host: Homo sapiens | place: USA: Pittsburgh, Magee-Womens Hospital of UPMC | collected 2013/2014
TGAAAAACTGACATTAAATCCTTTAACAGTTTTACTTGTGAATCTGGGTTCTTTACTGCTAATAAAAATACAAGTTCTACATCAAGTCTATCTTTTGGGTCTATCATTGAATTAAACTTTACAGGATTTTTCAATATCCCTACAGCTACATTAGACTCATTTACATGCTTTGAATCTGTATGTGGAATAGCAACACACATTTCTCCAATATCTAGACCTGTTGGTAATGTCCTTTCTCTTTCCAAGACAGCATTTATGTATGTTTCTTTTACATATTCTTTTTTACACATTATACTTCCTAATTCTTCAATAACACTTTCATAATCATTAGATTCTAAACCCAATGATATTAAATCTACATTCATTACTCTAACTCCTCTCAATTTTTTTGCTATGGCTACAGATGTTTAAATTTATCAAATATAATCCTTCTAAAAGCATCTTTATCAAAACACTTATTGGCATTGTTCATAAATTCTGCATCTTTTAGTATCTCAAGAACATTTTTAACAATCTCTTTATCATTAGCCTGAAAAACTGGCATAAATATGAAATTTACATTACCTACACCCCAATCAATAGGATTCTTTAGTTTAACAAAAACAAACCTTGTACTATTTACAGTAGAAGAATCTCCATGAGGCACACCTATAGCTCCTTTAGAATATGTTGGAAGCATTTCCTCTCTATGTAAAACAGAATCTAAGTAATCTTTTTCTACATATTCTTTATTTATAAGAATTGAACATACATATTCTAATAAATCTTTTTTAAAATATATATCTGGTTCAAAAATCACTAAATCCTCATCAAGCATTCTTTCATACGATTTAACTGGTCTGTCATCTTGTTGTTTTGATTTTGATAGATAGATATCCAAATTTTTGAAAAGTTCTTTATTATAGGGTATAAAATTTATACCTGGTATCTTAGGGTTTATTGTCCCAACAATAGCTAATATATTGTTTGTCTCTTTTAGATTTTCAATTTTACAAAATAAATTTTCATCCAATGCACTCATTTGATAACATTTAGTGTTATCATACTTTTCTTCCAACGTTTTACTTATATACTTAGCAGTTCCTTCTCCAGTAAGACATAATGTTATAATTGCATTTGATTTATCTATGTGTTTTTCTAATTCATAGTTATATCCCATCCTATCTTTTAGCAAAGAAAAAAATATTTCATCAAGTTCTTCCTCTCCCATAGAAACTTTTCTAGTTGCTTCTAGTGCCATTAGGAGGTCTACTCTATCAATAGTTTTAGTACTTATATTGGTTCTCTTATTTACTATTTGACCTATGTTTGTAAGTGAACCAATATCCACCAAAAACAATATGCCTTTCCCTTGGTCTATTATTTTTGACAGTTCTACTGCCTTATTGTATATATTTATTGGTTTTTCATCTAAAGGCATATCTATAGCCACAGGAAACTTTACACCTAAAAGTTCTTTAACTACATTTACAGTCTCTGTAGCTATACGTCCATGAGAAATTATTATTAACCCTACTTTATCTTTTTTCACTTCATTTTTTAGAGCAGACTTTATGTAGAGCGTTATAAATCCAATTTCATCATCTGAAATCTTAATACCAATTGATTCCTCAATTTTTATTGCAAAACTTTTACTAATTTCATATTCTTTTGAAAAGTCAATCTTTATTTTTTCTAAATTTACATTTATTATCTTTTGATTTAGCTTAATTCTTTTTATAGCTTCTTCTAAGTGTATTGCTAGATATTTGAACATATTTTTATTTACTTCTAAATTCATATTTTTTTCAACTATATCATTCATAAGTTCTTTTACCAGTTTAACTAAACTATCACTTACAAAACTATTTAAATCACTCATTGAAAAAATTTCTTCATTACTATCGAGATTAAACTTTAAGTCAGCAAATCTATTTAAAATAAAAGTCCATAAAATATTCTCTATATCTATATCTTCAATGTCTAGGGATTTTAGGTCATAATATTTCTTTTCAATTGTTTTGTATATGTCCTCTGGTAATATATATTCATCACTTAAAAGACTTCCTTTTACTGATGATTCTTCTAAATTAAATGGTATAAATATAGCATTTTTCAAATATTTTCTTATCTCTGTATATTCAATCTCTTGAAAGGCAGCATCTTTAAAAGAATCTTTAAGCTTTAAAACTTCATTTATATCTACTACTACTATCGATTCACTATCTTCATCTTTGGAATTTATAAACTTCATAAAAGCTCTTGCACAAAGAACCTGAATCATATTTTGTAATTGTCCTATATTTCCACTAAACTTTTTTAGTGCAAGTATTTCAATCACATTTTTATCTACAAATATTTTTGCATTTATTCTATTACACTCTTGTTGAAAGATATTGTATATAAGGTCTATTTTCTCTTTTAGTAATCTATCATGTAATGGTGGCAAAGTTATTAGCATTGGTATCCTTCTTCTGAATGTTAATAATAAATTAGTCTCTACATTTTCAGTAGTTGCCCCAATCAACATAATACTTACTTTTCTTTCAGCATTAGTTTCACCTAATCTCCTAAACTTTCCCCTATCTAAAATAGAAAATAGTATTTCTTGGCCTTTTGGAGGCAATCTATGTATTTCATCCAAAAATAAAACTCCTTCATCAGCTTCTTCTACAAGACCTGGTGTATCATATTCAGCACCTGTAAATGCACCTTTTTTATATCCAAATAACAAAGATAATAATAATTGTGGATTGTCACTATAATCAGCACAGTTAAATACAACAAAATTGGAGCTTTCTTTTACTATCTTTTTTTGCTTTGCAAACTCATACATATGTCTAGAAAATAAACTCTTACCAACTCCACTTTCCCCAATAATCAACGTTGGTAACCCTTTTGGTGGATACAATATAGCAGATTTAGCCTGCTCTACAGCATTTCTAAGACTCCCTTTATTACCTATCAGAGTTTCAAATGGGTCATTCGATTCTTCTTCAGATTCCTCTACTACATCCATTTCTAAACTTTCTTTAGGTAAAAGTTCCTCCACAACTCTTCTAGATATATTAAAGCCTTCTGTCATCAATTCCCTTGTAATTTCTGATATAGAAATATTCTTATTCTTTTGTAATATTGCCGAAATTGCTGATTTTAAATAAGGATATCTTCTTTGCCTTGAATTACTTATATTAAGTTCTTTTCTCAAATTAGTTATGTTCTCTCTAGTTGTACTTAAAAACTTTGCTATTTGAACATCTGTTAATGGATCTTTTTTATTTTCTGTATTTATGATGTTTACAAGTTTATCTCTCAACTCCATGCTTAATAACTCCTTTCTTGATAAATATATAAGCAACTATCATGCCATACTTACTTTGATATTTTTTTCTACTTAAACCCTGTAAGTAACTAGATGTCATAAGTATTTATACATTTTGATAAGTATTTACATTTTGTATATTTAGTAATTTACTAAATGTATTAGTTATTCATAATCTTAAATAATTTAATTCTTTGTTTAAATTTTAATGCAAAATACTTTATAAATTTATGATTGAAAAACTTGCTCAATCATATATAATAGTACGTATCTACTCAACAATAAAAATTATAATAAACTGTGTTTTTAACCCTTTCTATTTTAAGATTTTATTTTTATATGATAGTATACATACTTATATAGGTAAGATTTTAGCTATATAAATAGTTTTAACATGATTTAATATGGCATATTATACTATTTTAACTTAAAAATTAACTTATAAATATTAAATTTATATACAGAAGGGAAAACGATATGAATACATTTAAAACTGAAGTTTTATTAAAATATTCTGCAAAAGACATATTTAATATATTTACAAAATCTGCAAGACTAAATTTTCCTAATTTTAATGAGAAAAAAGCAGTAGGAACATTTGTACAGCAAAAAAATAATAAAAGATTTAAGGTTGAAATAACTAATTTCGAAAAAAATAGAGTATATGAGATAAAAACAAGCAATAAAAGAGAAAGTACTATTACTAGATATGAATTAGTACATATTGACTTAGAAAATACAAAACTTATTTTTATTGAAAGTGAGAGCAAGAGGAATATATTTGGAAAAATCAATTCAGCTCTTGTAAGAGTATTGTTTGGAAAAAGGCAACCAGAAGAATTTAATAAATTTATAAAAAAACTAGAAATGGAATTGGAGAATAATAGTGTTAATTTATAGATATAAGTTAGATTATATATTTAAAATCTATCTAAAAACATATTTCTAAGTATTTTATGAGTCCTACTATTCGTTACAATAATTAATGAAAAAACTATTGATAAACATGTGACACTATGACTATATACCACATTAAGAGTATCATTAGCAATAATAATTTTATGTATTATTGCTTTTAGTTAAAAAAAAGAAATTTGTACGATTGTGATAATCAACCAAAGACACCAGAAGAAGCTGTTTTATATACAAGAAAAAGAAATTTTAATATATTTAAAAAAACAATCCCTCTTTATGATAAAGAAGGTATAAAAATTATAGGAAGATTTGAAATCAATTAAAAGACAAAAACTAATAGAATTATTTCCTATCAGTTTTTATTTGTATCTTTAGAATTTATTGTTTTAGATAAAGAAAAAATCAAATTAATAATGTGAGGTGAAAACTTATGCCAATTAATTCTTTTGAAAATTATCCTATGAACTGGAAACCAAAGAGACCTTCAAAAGGGCAAATATTATATAAGGCGCTTGCAGAACAACTAGAACAAGATATCAACAATGGATTTTTATTACCAGGTACTAAATTACCACCCCAACGTGAATTGGCAGATTTCTTAGATGTTAATGTGAGTACTATCTCTAGAGCTTTTAAAATTTGTGAAAAAAAAGGTCTAATAAGTGGAGTTACAGGAAGTGGAACTTTTGTATCTTATGATACGCGTTCAAATCTATTCTTGATGTCCAGTAATAATAAAATTACATTTATTGAAATGGGCACAATGAATCCAGATTTCACACTAGAAGAAATGAATACTTTGTTTAAACACATAATTAAGGAAATAGATTTTAAAACTATATTCCAATATGGACAAAGAGATGGTGCTAAATGGCAAAAAGAAGCTATTGCCAAATTAATTTATAAAGCTGGGCTTGAAACTACATCAGATAGCTTACTTCCTGCAAGTGGTGGACAAAATGCAATTGTTGCTATTTTAGCTGGTTTGTTTCAACATGGAGATAGAATAGGTGTAGACCCATTAACTTATCCTGGAATAAAGACAGCAGCTAAAATGCTTGGGATTCAACTAATTCCAATTAAACAAGAAGATAATGAGATTAGTGAAGAAGGACTATTATATGCTTGTAAAAATGAAAATATTAAAGGTCTATACATAATACCAGATTATCAAAATCCAACTACACATATAATGTCACAAAATGGACGAAAAATGATTGCAAATATTGCATCTAAATACAATTTAATTGTTATTGAGGATGCTATTCATAGTTTACTTAATGAAACACATTTAAATCCAGTGGCTTCCTATCTGCCCAATCAAACAATTTATATTACGAGTTTATCAAAAATTATTGCACCTAGTTTACGGCTAGCATATATCTCTACACCTAAACAGTATCGAGAGGCATTATCAAGCGCATTATACAACATTAATCTATCTCAATCTTATTTTTTAACAGAAATTGCTTATCGCATGATTACATCAGGTGAAGCCGATAAATTAATTAATGCACGCCGTAAATCTGCAAGAAGAAGAAACAAGATTATTAATCAATATTTATCTGGATATAATCTTTTGGGAAATGAAGAATGTATATTTAGATGGTTGATTCTACCTGATGGAATAATGGCAGAAAAATTTGAGATACAAGCACTTAAAGAAGGTGTACAGGTCTATGCTTCTGAACGTTTTGCTGTTGGAAAAGAAAAACCAATTTCTGCAATAAGAATAGCTGTATGTGCTACAGAAAGTACAGAAGAACTTAAAGCTGGTTTGAGCGTATTAAAAAGACTATTAGAAGAGAAAAAATAATTGTATTGCACACAATATTTTAATTGTGTGTATTTTTTTTTGTTGTTAAAATAAAATTACACCAGATAGTAATTAACTTATAGAGATTAATATGTATTATTACATCATAATAACAAATAGATAAAATTTAATAACCGTTTAAGATTATTTATTTGTTGTATAGTATTTTATACATTAATCCAAATTTATTTTTAATTATAATTGCAATTATACAATTAATCTATTTTTCTGTTTTACTAATACTTTAATACATTTAATACAAAAGGAGTGATTTATTGTGGAAAGAACTCAACAATTAAAAGAAAGCTTTATTGCTTCAATTCCTATATTCTTAGGTTATATACCTATAGGTATAGTAGGAGGAATACTATTACAAAAATCTGGTCTTTCACCTTTTCAAATAGCACTAATGGTAACTTTAGTATTTGGAGGAAGTTCTCAATTCATTGCAGCTTCAATGATTTCTACTGGTGCAAGTGTAACATCTATTGTTTTGACTACATTTATAGTTAACTTAAGACATTTTCTAATGAGTTCTAATTTGAACATGTACATAAAAAATAAAAGTCCAAAATTTATATTGCCATTTTGTCATACTATAACAGATGAAACTTTTGCAGTTAATTATGAAAAATTTACTGCTGGAAATTGGTCTGATAGAAATGCTATTTATCTTAATTTCTTCTGCTTAATTTCATCAGTTTTAGCTAATTTTATTGGAGCATTTTTAGGAGAAAGTATATCTATAGACAGTTCTATTTCTGGCTTCATATTGACTTCTATGTTTATAGCTTTAATAGTTTCTCAAATAAAAAATAAGATTTATATTGTAGTATTTATATCATCAATCATTATTTCTGTTATTTTATATGCATTATTCAAAAGCAATTTAGTAATAATAGTTGCATCAATTTTAGCATCTTTAATTGGTTTCTTTATAGAAGAATCTTACTGTAAAAAGGAGGAATCTTATGAATAATAATTATATATTTTTTATTATAATTGGAATGTACATTGTTACATATCTACCAAGAGTGCTTCCTATGTTAATTTTTTCAAAAAAAGAGATGCCTGATTTTTTGAAAAAAATCATGAAATTTATACCTGTAGCAATACTTACTTCCTTAACTGCTAAAGATGTATTTTTTAATGGAGATAGTCTATATTTATCTATAGCTAACCCTAAAATTATATCTTTTATGATTGTACTTCTTGTTGCATATAAGTTTAAATCTATTGGTATTTCTATTATTACAGGAGTGATATCTATATATTTATTTGGAATTATCTTGTGATATTTGGATAATGTTTTATTGTATAAGTTATTTTAAAACTATGTGTACAATTTTAATTTAAGTTGTTATATTATTGATTTTAAATAAAAAACAGAGTGACTTAAAGTTACTCTGTTTTTACTCTTCATTCTCTACTGTAAATATTCTAATATATTATAATAAAAGCTTTCGACAGTAAAAAAAATATATATACTTAAATACTATCTCATTCCATATTTGTTATTTCTTCTTCATATTTTTGAAACTCTAAATTTGCTTTAAATAAATCTCCATCTATTTCTATATAAAATTTTCCACCTTGTAAAGCTACTAAATCTCTTGCAATAGCAAGCCCTAATCCACTTCCTTCAGTATTCCTTGATTCATCAGCTCTTTTAAATCTTTCCATAATCTCACTTGGGTCAAAATTTAATTCATAAGAAGATATATTTTTCATAGTTACCTTTACATTTTCACCATAGTCATATACATCAATATAGACTCTAGTTTCTTCTAAGGAATATTTTGCTATATTAGATAAAAGATTTTCAAATACTCTATACATTCTTCTTCCATCTGCCCATATATACACCTTATCATTTGGAACATTTAATTTTAAATATAAATTATTTTTAGATAATTTTTCTTCAAGTTCACCTATACTTTGTCTTAATAGTTGCACTAAATCAATCTTGCTAATTTGTAATTCTATATTGCCACTACTTACTCTACTCGCTTCAAATAAATCTTCTATCAATAATTTTAGTCTTTTTGACTTTGACTCAAGTACATTTATATAATCATTTATATACTCTGGTTGTATTGATTCTTCTTTTTTAATTAAATCTACATAATTTATTATAGAAGTAAGTGGAGTTTTCAAATCATGAGATACATTTGTTATAAGGTCAGACTTCATTCTTTCACTTTTTACTTGCTCTTCTATAGCTCTATCAAGACCTTCTCCAATATTATTTATATTTTCAGCTAAAGACGTAAAATTATCATTCCCAGTAATTTTTATCTTATAATCTAATTCTCCCTTTTTTATTCTTTCTGTACCTTCTATTACGTAACTAAGATATGAAAGTCTTTTAGTTATATATATTGTAAATCCTAAAAAAATACATATAGAAAACAGTAATCCCATACCTATACTTCGAGTGCTAATTACCATGATTAAAGCTAAAGATATTATCACTATAACAATAACTTTCCTTGCTAAAGATACTTTCTTTATAGCGTTACTGACCTCCCTTACAGTTTTTATTAACCATAAAATCACTCTTACTATAATACTTGTCTTAAATATACACATTTTATTTTCTAAATAACTCAATTGCACATTTATAAAAAATATATTATTTGATACTATCAGTAAAGATAAAGAAACTAATGCAATTACATCAATATGATAAGATACAGCAAGAGCATATATAGTTAAAATTGCAATTGAAATAGATACTAATATTACATTAAATTCCATAGGTATCTTACTGTATATTAGTAAAAATACATTATTTCTTTTTAAAACTATTTTGATATATAAAATTATAGATAATAAACATATAATTGCTAAACTTAAACTAGCTACAAAAAATAATCTTACTTTTTCTGTAGCTTGTTTAAATATTTGAAAATTAGTATATACTATTCCATCTTCTATAGTTGGCTCTTCTGGAAAAGATACATATGCCTCAAAACCTTCATCTACTTCATTTAGTTCCAGACTCAGATTATTCAGTTCAAATTTTTCTCCATTTATTGTTTTAATATATGAGCTCTTTCCTATCTTATTTATTATCTCTACATTACAATAGCTCTTAGTTTTTTGTTTAAAATCATATAAACTAGCATATGACGTATTTGTATAAAATACTCCTGTGTATGTATTAATAACATACACTTTTATATTTTTTAGATAACTTAAATATTCTTCAGAAGCTTGTTCATTAATCATGATTTTATCATACTCAGAATCACTACTACTTAAATCTATACTTTTACCTTCTTGTTGGAATTTACCTTTTTCTTTACTAGTTAATTTACCACCTACAGATAGCTTAAACTTGGGTAATAGACTTGCCATTGTTCCTTCGTCAAATATATTACTATCATAAAAATCATCAGATATATCAAAAATCCCACTCTTTGTAGAAGTTTTTTGTATATTGTATTTAGGCTCAGCAAGTCCTATTGTCACCAACAATATAGTTAATGGAAATGAGATAGATATTATGATTAATGAAACTAACTTTAATACTCTATATTTCTCCAAGTTGCCCACCTCATCTACATTGTCAGTATTTTATATAAAATAAAGTTTAAGAAAAGCATAATCCCCATAGAGTAAATTAAACTCTCAGAGAAAAAATTAAAACATATTAAAATTCCTAACATTTGTGTAAATGTAAAAATGACTAAAATCAAAATGCAATTAAATATTAAACTCTTTTCTTTTATAATTTTTCCACTAAAATTTTTCAATCTTATAACCAACTCCCCACACCACCTTTAAAAATCTTGGTTCTTTTGGATTTATTTCAATCTTTTCTCTTATTCGTCTGATATGTACTGCTACTGTATTTTCTGAATTAAAACTTTCCTCATTCCATACTTTTTCGTATATCTCATCTATTGAGAAAACTCGTCCTTTATTTTCTAAAAGAAGTTCAATTATTTTATACTCAATTGGAGTCATTTTTATGTTTTCACCATCAATTTTAACTTCTTTTGTTAGTGTATTTAACTCCAAAGCTCCACTTTTTAGAATTTCTTTACATGTATCTTCATAATTACCTAAAGTTACATATCGTCTTAAGTTTGATTTAACCCTAGCTATAAGCTCTAATAGATTAAATGGCTTTGTTATATAATCATCAGCTCCAATATTTAATCCTATTATTTTATCTGTATCTTCACTTTTTGCTGAAATTAAAATTATTGGAATATTTCTTTCTTCTCGTATTTTTACAGTTGCTTTGATTCCATCTAATTTAGGCATCATTATATCCATTAGTATTAGATGAATGTCATTCTCTGTTATTATTTCCAAAGCTTTCATTCCATCATATGCTTTATATATTTTAAATCCTTCTGGTTTAAGATATATTTCTATTGAATCAACAATTTCTTTATCATCGTCTACTACTAATATATTGTACATATTTTCACTTTCTCTATTTTATAATATTACTTATCTATATTATACAATATCTTTCACTCCCTTTCTCAACAATGACTAAATTGTTATATTACTTTGGCTTACATTTTTGTAACTTTCCCTTATAACTATATAATAAAATATAAATCTTAAGAAAATATTATCCTAATTCTTAAATATTTCTTAAGATTTAAGATAAATTGAGGTTTATTTGAATAAATTGATTTGAATTATGTTGTTTTCAGATTACTTTCATTTAAGTATTTTGATTGCATTCAGCTGAATTAATGTATATTAATTCTTATTAAA
>OBBL01000279.1_pt1 | contig 9694 bp, 8 predicted proteins | sample 1480721 | NCBI WGS metagenome assembly OBBL01 (sample SAMN05301478, study PRJEB22388) | human gut metagenome | isolation source: infant 1 DOL 23 gut | host: Homo sapiens | place: USA: Pittsburgh, Magee-Womens Hospital of UPMC | collected 2013/2014
AACAATATTATTACCAATCTCATTTAAATCTCTAATCTTTATTACTTTAAATAAAGCATTTTTTATTACTGAATAAGATAGCCCTGCTGATATATCTCCAACACTTGCACCTTCTTTTTGAGCTTGTTTTACTCTAGAATTCATAAATACAGTACATCTTGAACCTAAATCTACAGGATTTTGAGAATAAATACCTTCATGTGCAAATTCTTCTATTGTCATAGATAAAGAACTTGCAAATGTCTCTAAAAATGAGCCACAACCTGATGAACAAGCCTCATTTAATATTATATTATCAATTACTCCATCTTTTATTTTTAGGCACTTCATATCTTGACCACCAATATCAAGTATAAAATCTACATCTTTATTGAAAAATTTAGCAGCTTTGTAATGTGCTATAGTCTCTATCTCTCCGTTATCGATTTTAAGAGCTTTTTTAATAAGACCTTCTCCATATCCAGTTACAGTTGAACTCAATATTTTAATATTTTTTGGTAATATATCATATACTTCATTTATAACTTTAATGGTTGTTTTTAATGGATTTCCTTCATTGCTATTATAATAAGAATATACAAGTCTTCCATCCTCATCAATAAGTGCTGCTTTAGTTGTAGTTGAGCCTGCATCAATTCCTAAATAACAATTACTTTTTATTGAATTTATGTCCACATAATTTATTTTTTCTTTTTCATGTCTTCTTGAAAATTCTTCATACTCATTTTTATCTTTAAATAAAGGTTCTAATAAATTTACTTCTCCATCTTCAATATTCTTTATACTATCCAATTTTTCTATTAGAGATTTTAGTTGTATATTATCTTCATCTACTGATAATAATCCTGCTCCAATAGCAATATAAAGTTGTGCATTTTCTGGGAAGATTATGTTTTCATCTTTTAAATCCAATACTCTTTTAAATGCTTCTCTAAGTTCAGATAAAAAGTACAATGGACCACCCAAAAACGCAACATTTCCTTCTATTTTTCTTCCACAAGAAAGGACACTCACAGTTTGTACGACAACTGCATTGAAAATACTCATTGCTATATCAGTCTGATTGGCTCCATCATTTATAAGAGGTTGAATATCTGTTTTAGCAAAAACACCACATCTTGAAGCTATGGGATATATAACATTATACCCTTTAGCAAGTTCATTTAATCCACTGGCATCTGTCTTTAAAAGTGATGCCATCTGGTCTATGAATGCTCCAGTGCCACCTGCACATATTCCATTCATTCTTTGGTCTATTCCTCCACTTAGATATGTTATCTTTGCATCTTCACCTCCAAGTTCTATGACAACATCAGTTTCAGGATGAAAATACTCTATTGATTTTGTACTAGATATAACTTCCTGAACAAATTTTACACCTAATTTTTTTGATATTCCAATTCCACCTGAACCAGTTATTATAATGGTAGTATTTATATCTCCCAATTTTTCATATATACCATTTAGTACTTCTTTAACTGATTTTTTTACATCAGAATAATGTCTTCTATATTCTTTATGAACTATATTATTACTATTATTAAGTACCACAACCTTCACCGTTGTAGAACCTACATCAATTCCTATATGAAATAATTCATCCATTGTACCCCTCCATATTTATATGCTTTTTTAATTTTTGTAAGTTCTATGGCTTTATTTTAAGTAAGTTATTTATAATCTTTATGACTAATATTTTTATTTTATGATTCTTTTATTAATCAAAGCTTACTCTACTAGGTAATTCCTAATTCTAACCTTAAATTTTAAATAAGAACATATAGTTAGTGTACTAAATTTTGTCATAAATTTCTACAGATTTTTGTTACTTTTTACATAAATATAACTTAACTCTAATATCCACTTAATGTTTATGTATTATAAATTATCTTTAGTCAGAAAAAAATGGTTGTTGATATGTAAATTCTTATTACATATCAACAACCATTTTTTTGTATATTATTTTTTATCTTAGCTGATTACATTTATCCTACGAGTGTAAATATAAAGTGAGCAGCTGCTCCTGCACATAAACCACCTATTGTATGAGAAAGAATAGCTTTACCTGCCAACTGTCTAGCATTTAATGCATCCATCATACCAATATGTGTACTTAAATATCCACTCCAACACATACCCATAGCTGTAAATACTGCTATATCATTAGGAGTTATAGCTCCTGACTTTATAAACTCTGGAACTAGAGACATTGCTGCACCAACAGCTCCCAATGAAGTTATAGGGAATGCTATTGCCTCTGGTGATGTAAATCCAAATAATGGTTCTAATATAAATCCAAGTTTATCTCCAATAACTGGAAGTAATTTTATTCCTTCATATGCAGCTCCTGTATAAACTTCTTGACCTGTAACAGGGTCTGTAGATGGTCCAAAAGTTAATAACATCACCAATGTACATACTACTAGGACTCCAGGAATTATAGCCATTCCCATATCTACCCCCATTTTACCACCTTCAAGAATTGCATCTAAAGCTCTTTGAAATACATTTCCTTCTCTGATTTCTCTAAATTCATCCTTTTTCTCTAATGTTCCTGTTGCTTTATCTTCTTCCGGATTGTATTTATAAAACTTCTTAGTAAATGTCAACATTATTCTAACACTTATGACACTACCTATAATTGCACCTAAATTACCAATTAATGCTGGAAGTACATATTCTGTACCTTGAGAAATCATAAATGTTGTTAAGATAAGTCCCATACCAAAGGCTGTTCCTAAGTTACATAATGCTGGAACTTGGTATTGTTTAAAATACTGTGTGAATGTTTTATCTTTAGCAAAAGGTATAATAGCTGGATTATCTGATAAATAAGTTGTTATAGCTCCTGCTATACTAGCACCAGGTAGTCCATATAAAGGCTTCATAAATACAGCGAAAATTTTATTAATTAACGCTATTACTCCAAACTCTGAAAGTAGTGCGCTTAATGCGCCTGCAAGAACTGCCATAGCCATAATTAAGAAAACTGTCTCCAATAGTAAAGCATGTGCTGTACTCATTATTACTTTGAACATCATTCCTGCTCCCATAATACTACCAACATACCCAAAACCAACTACTAGTAATATTAGGAAAATGAAGGTTTCCATGCTTACTGCCTTAACCTGTCTCCTGTCTGTTAACTTCTCCATTTTGAATCATCCCTTCTTTTTTTGTTATAAAGTTTAACAAAACCTTTTCTCTTTTTTAATTATACTTATAAGTATTACTATTTGCAACTTTATTTGTCATTTTTTTATCATTTTTAAAATGGAAATCAGTATTTTAATAATAAAAATTTTTCAGATTTATGCAAGTTTTCGACATCTTATCTTTCATTTTATAAAAAGTATGATTCCTTACTAAATATATATATACTTCTCTAACGACCTAATATGCAAATATAAGTTGTAACTTGTATCTTTTTGCATGAAAGAAAAAAGATTATGAAAAATATTGAAGGAAAAATTTTTCATAATCTTTTTTTTTAGTTTTATATAATTTAATCTTTTTTTTTAGTTTTATATAATTTAATTAAAAAATTTTTTTAAAATTTGCTTTAAGAAATATATATTATTTTAATTTTTCAGCTACATATTTTACTAAGTCAACAGTTCTTGAAGAATATCCCCATTCATTATCATACCAAGAAACTACCTTAACCATATTGTCTTCTATAACCATTGTGGATAGAGCGTCTATAATAGATGATCTTGAATCTCCTTTATAATCTATAGAAACAAGTGGCTTGTCACAATATCCTAAAACACCTTTTAATTCTCCTTCAGCAGCATCTTTTAACACAGAGTTAACTTGCTCAGATGTAACGTTTTCTTTAAGTTCGCACACTAAATCAACAAGTGAAACTGTTGGTGTTGGTACTCTAAGTGAAAAACCATTTAATTTTCCTTCTAATTGTGGTAGTACTCTTGACACAGCTTTTGCTGCTCCTGTAGTGGTAGGTATTATAGATTCAGCCGCTGCTCTTGCTCTTCTCAAATCTTTATGGCTTTTATCTAATATTCTTTGATCGTTAGTATATGAATGTACTGTAGTCATTAACCCTTTTACTATACCAAATTTTTCGTCCAATACTTTAGCAAAAGGAGCTAGACAATTTGTAGTACAAGATGCATTTGAAATTATATTGTGCTTTTCATTATCATATTCTTTCTCATTAACTCCGATAACTATAGTTATATCTTCATTTTTTCCTGGAGCTGTTATAATTACTTTTTTTGCTCCTGCTTTAATATGTTTTTCTGCCTTTTCTCTTTGTGTAAATAATCCTGTTGATTCTATTACTATATCAACCCCCAATTCTTTCCAAGGTAATTCTTCTGGGTCATTATATCTTAATATTTTTATCTCTTTAGAGTTTACTACTAGAGTGTCTTCATCCTTTGCCTCTACTTCACCTCTAAAAGTTCCATAGCATGAATCATATGTAAATAAATGTGCCAAAGATTCTGTTGTTGCTCTTGCATTTATGGCTACAATTTCTATATTATCTCCTAATTCTTCTTGAGCTATTCTTAATACAGCTCTTCCTATTCTTCCAAATCCGTTCATTCCTACCTTAATTTTCATTATGAAATGTCTCCCTCCATTACTATGTTTTTACATGATTATTGTACACTAAATAAATCATTTGTTCAATACTTTTTCTTGATTAAATAATCAAATTCCATGTTTTTTTATTATCAAAAGACAATTAGTATATCATTTTTCTTTATTTTACCCCTCATTTAGTATGTACTTTTTAGTGTAAATAAGCTGAAATCATTTATTTTACTCAATGTCCCTTGGGACATATTTTGCCATCTTTTTTTTGAATTTTTAAACTATACTTATTTTTAAAAATAATATATCTTCAAGAATCTCCTCTAATTTAAAATAATAAAAATAAATTTTTATTTAGTTCAAAAAATATATGATTTTTTAAAATTTGCTACAATTATTATTTATATATCAAAATATAAATAATAATTAGCTTATTGTTAACTAAATTATGGAAATATACTTAATTGAAAACTTAAATTTATTTCCTTGTATTATCAAGATTTCATGCTTACCATTTCCAATATCATGCTCACCAACTTTTGATGTGCATAAACTATTTCAAGTAAAAATGCACAACCTATCCTTTTTGATAAGAAAAAGCAGTCAATCATAAATATCAACTGCTTTTATGTACTGAATATCAAGTTATAGAAAAGCTGGAATTTATTTTGAGGGTTTTTCTTTCTCCTTAACTAAATTGCTTTCAAAAGTAACCTTTACAACTGCATGATTTATTTTAATTCCAGTAAAGCATATAGCATACTCTTTCTCTTTTTGTATATTAGAAAGAGAAATTGTGAATGTATCATTATCAACGCTTCCATGCCATGTATTACTCCATAAAGTTTCATCTGTTTTATTGTCCTTTATTTCCACAATACCACTATCTCCATCCATTTTAAAAGAAATCTCTGTGTCTAAAACATCTATATCATTAGACACACAAAACAAACGTGCATTAACAAATGGGTCTGAAGTATCATAATTTTTATCTAAGTCCATTTCAATGGTTGTTTGTCCGGATTCTTTGTTGTTTAAATTATTATATTTACTTTCATTGCTTTTTTTACAAGCTGTCAAGCTAACCATACTAATGATACTAATTAAAATAATAACTAATTTTTTCATAGAATTTATCTCCCTTACAATTTCTAATTTTTAACCCTACAAACTATAGTATTAAACTAAGCTACTATTTTACATCAAATTTTTCAATCATTCAGCCTTTACATTTTCTCATTTTAATTGCAAATATGTTAAATAATTTTGGAATTTTAATTATTGTAGTATCTTAAATTGGTTTATAACATATTATGAAAATTTAAGAGTCAAATCACTTATTTAAAAATACACAAAATTATACTTTATTGTATAAAAAAAGAGATTATAATTTACACAAGTAAAATAAACTTTATTATTTTACTCTTCTATATAACCTCTTTTCTATATATCTATTCAAATAATTTAGCTCCTAAACTCACAAACATTTGTAAAATCAAAAATGCTTTTGTGTCTATCTTATGATTACTTTGTAAAATCTCTTTTGCATCTTCTTGCGAAATTAAAAGCGCTTCAATCTCTTCATCTGGTTCTAAAAATTCATCTGTTATATCACCATCACATATACAATAAACAAAGGCAACAGATTCATCACTCATTCCAGGAGATAAATAAACTTTATCAATACTTTTATTTTTTTTAATTTCTAAAAGAGTAAGTCCTGTTTCTTCTCTAAGTTCTCTTTCAACGGAAATATCTATAGACTCTCCTTCATCAACAAGACCTGCTGGTAACTCGTATATATATCCATTAATAGGTACTCTAAATTGTCTTATTAAAATTAATTTTTTACTACTTTTATGAAGCCCAACTATTACAACTGCATCTACACTATCTTCTTCATTCTTCAAATAAATATTTTTTAATTGCTCACTACTTTTTCTTGATGCTACCATCCAAACCTTATCTTCATCTAATTTGTTTTTATACTCTATTTCAAAAAGTCCTATAAACTTATTTTCAATCATTGGATTTACATTCTTTATTATAGTTTTTTTCAAATTTACTACGACCTTTCTTTTTTAATACCTTTTTAACATCATTAAGTAAATATAATATCTTAACAAGTATTCAACAACTTATTATATTTCCATTTCAGGATTATCTTTATCTACAAAACCTACTTTAATTTCACCATTAAATATTTCCTTTAACAATTTTGCTAATTCTTCTCTTGCACTCATTACCTTATCTAAATTAGCATCAGTAAAACCATCTATAGGAAAAAATATATTTTTTGAGCTATTAGTAATTTTTCCTTCTTCTCCTTGTCTCCATATCCATCTTCTAGTTTTTACCATGTCTCCAACTGAATAAATTAATTCTCCTTCTTCCATTAATTCAACATCAGTTTCTCCAAATGGTACAAATTTATCCCCTTTTTTAGAAAATCTAACATATACATCATCATTTCTAAAATCCATATCATGAGCACCCATTGGAAGTAAATATTTTAAAGAAATAGAGTTTCCTAAATCTACAATAGGATTTATATGAGGAAGTTTCTTATTCTTAGCAACCCTTGTTGTCATTGCTTCTATCGAACTCATAAATTTATTTGGGTTCATGCCTAGACTTCTAAATGCCTCTCTATATGGTATAATTTCTTCTGATTCCTTTACTTTTTTATCTTTGAAGTAATCTTCTACTCTATCTATACTTATATCTAAAAGGTTGCTTATTCTTTCTATTTCTTTAGTATTATCTATTCCTTTTGCAACTACTACACCAAAGCATACATTTTCTAAATTATCAAAAACTTCTTTTTCTACTATAAATTTCATTTTGCTTTATCCTCCTGTTATTTTACATTATTTTCTAAATAGATTTTATCACTTTGTGTCTTATAAATATACCCCCTATTTGCTAATTGTTTAATTTTTTTAAATTTTCCAATTAATATCAAATATTTTATATGTACTAATTACAAATTTAACTTTCCAAAACAAATATCTTGTTTTATAATGTATAATATATTTTTATGGAGGCAAGACTGTGAAAAATTTTATTCTAATATATTTTATAGTGATTAATTCTATTGCTTTCTTTTCAATGTACATAGATAAGAAAAGAGCAATTAGAAACGAATGGAGAATAAAAGAAGCTACTCTTATGTCTATAGCAGTAATTGGAGGTAGTATAGGTTCTATGATTGGAATGTATTCTTTTAGACATAAAACTAAACACATTAAATTTACATTTGGTATACCATTTATACTATTTTTACAATTTTTATTAGTATATTTTTATATTTTAAAGTAATTTAAATATAAAACCTTATTCTTTTCAATAAATTAAGGTGTATAAAATTAAAAATTTTATACACCTTTTTCTAGCAATTATTAAAAAGATATTTAATTAAAATTAATGACCCTTATGTTTAGCTTTTCTCTTTTCTTGTTTCAAATTAAATAGTCTTTCTTTTTCTTCTTCTTTTCTATTTTTAGCTAGGTTTTTTCTATCCTGTTTTCTTTCTTCATATTGAAGCTTAAGAGCATTTTGAGCCTTAGTCCCTATAGTTTCTTTTTCTTGTTCCTTTTTTACTTTTCTCTGCATTCTTTTGTATCCAATGTTGTCTTTGGTCACATTTTTTTCTAATTTAATGCTACCAAAATCTAATGAGAAAAATCTTTCAAGTATAAATTCATACACTTCTACTTCTTTAGGTTCTGCTCCAAAAACTACCCTACATGCTTCATATTTTTTACCAACTTGTCTTTCAAATATACCTACCCAAAATGGTTCTTCAAATAAGACTGTTAATTTTCCACTAATTTTGCCCATTGCTAGTTCCTCCTTAAATTACTTTCTAAAGAACGGACAACCAAGGAGGCAGGTTACTGACAGCTATTGCTGCGTCTGGACTACCAACCAGACTGTGTTTTTATCTTTATAGATTAAATATTATCTTTTTTAATCATGCTTGTCAATCTTAGTATCAACATCTATCATATTGATTTAAGTGAAATCAAGTTTTTTAACTCTACTTTATTATTGTTAACACTAAGAAAATTAATTATTTTTCATAATAAATTAGTTATTATACTTATTTAAATATCAATCTTTATTGTTCCCTGCATAAACAAGACTGCTTCACCAGAAATTTTTACAGTATTATCCTTCAACACTTCACACTGAATTATACCACCACGATTAGAAAGTTGAGCAGCTACCATTTTGTGTTTTCCCAACTTTTCAGACCAGTATGGAATAAGATTACAATGTGATGAACCAGTAACAGGGTCTTCTGAATCTAATTCTGGACAAAAATATCTTGATACAAAATCTGTATTACTTCCTTGTGCTGTGATTATTATACCTAACCAGTCTGTCAATTTACGCAATTGTGCGTAATTAGGTTTATAATTTATAACTTCTTGTTCACTGTTTAGCAATAAGATTAAATCTCTTGAAGAATAAACATCACTTGGTACACAGCCTATCAAATTAGCTTGTTGCGGTGATAACTCTATTTCAATAGGCATTATTTCTGGAAATATCATTTCATATAGATTTCCATTTCGTGTAACTTCAAGCTTTCCACTTTGAGTAAAGAAATCTATCTTTTTTACATTAACATCAATAAAATTTGATATTACATAAGCTGCTGCTAAAGTTGCATGACCACATAAATCAATTTCTGCTTTAGGAGTAAACCATCGTAATTCATAATTTCCTTTACCTTTAACTACAAATGCTGTTTCTGGTAAATTGTTTTCTTCTGCTATTTTCTGCATTAACTCTAAAGGTATTCTTCTGTCAAGAACACAAACTCCAGCAGGATTTCCTTTAAATAGTTTAGTTGCAAATGAATCAACTATGTAGTATTCCATTATTTAACCTCTCTTTCTAACATAAAATATACATCAATTTACATTCAATAAAACTTTAAATTTCTTACATATATTTTTTAATATTACTCTGTTCAACAACTTTTTTACCTAACAATGTAATTGCTTTTTTGGCACAATTATTTACACAACGATAACACATTGTACATTGCCCATTTGCAACAATCATACAATTTTTAATTACTAGATTCTTCATTGGACATAAATTAACACATTTA
>OBBL01000284.1_pt1 | contig 9479 bp, 7 predicted proteins | sample 1480721 | NCBI WGS metagenome assembly OBBL01 (sample SAMN05301478, study PRJEB22388) | human gut metagenome | isolation source: infant 1 DOL 23 gut | host: Homo sapiens | place: USA: Pittsburgh, Magee-Womens Hospital of UPMC | collected 2013/2014
GGTATAGATTTTAATGCAATTGGAAAAATCTTAACCTTTACTTTTCCTTTATTTGATAAGTGCACTGTTCTCTTTTATACAAGGATTTATAATGAGTGGAATTTCTCAAAAAGTATCCTATAATTTAAGAAAAGAGATTTCAGCAAAATTGGATAGATTGCCAATGAAGTATTTTGATACTAAGACGCATGGTGAAATATTATCGAGAATTACGAATGATATAGATACTTTAAATCAAAGTTTAAATCAAAGTATGACACAGCTTATAACATCAGTAACAACTATGATAGGTGTTTTGATAATGATGTTATCTATAAGTGGAATTATGACATTAGTGGCAGTTTTAATATTACCAATATCAATGTTTGTAATTTCAAGAATAATAAAGAAATCACAAAAATACTTTAGATATCAACAAGAATATTTAGGAAATGTAAATGGTCAAGTTGAGGAAACTTACAGTGGCCAAACAATAGTAAAAGCATTTAATCGTGAGGATGAAGTAATTGAAGAGTTTGATAAACTAAATGATAGCCTGTATAATTCAGCGTGGAAATCTCAATTTTTATCAGGTATAATGCAACCACTTATGATGTTTATTGGAAACTTGGGATATGTAATGGTATCAATCTTAGGAGGTTGGCTTGCAATTAAGAAAACAATTGAGGTTGGTGACATACAGTCATTTATACAATATGTAAGAAACTTTACACAGCCAATGACTCAGATTGCACAGGTTGCCAATTTATTGCAATCAACAGCAGCAGCTTCTGAAAGAGTATTTGAGTTTTTAGAAGAGGAAGAAGAAGTCCAAATTGTTGAAAATGCAGTTTCAATAGATGGTTTAGAAGGTAAAATTGATTTTGAAAATGTCAACTTTGGATATAACCCAAACAAGACTATAATAAATGATTTCTCAGTAAATGTTAAACCTGGTCAAAAAGTTGCTATTGTTGGACCTACAGGAGCAGGTAAAACTACAATAGTTAAACTGTTAATGAGATTTTATGATGTTAATAGCGGTTCAATACTGATTGATGGTCATAATATTAAAGATTTTAATCGTAGTGAGCTTAGAGAAATGTTTGGTATGGTTCTTCAAGATACATGGTTATTTAGTGGTTCAATTATGGAAAATATAAGATATGGTAAGTTGAATGCTACAGATGAAGAAGTTATAGAGGCTGCTAAATCTGCACATGTTCATAGATTTATTAAGACATTACCAGATGGATATAAGATGAAATTAAATGAAGAAGCAAGTAATGTTTCTCAAGGTCAAAAACAATTATTGACTATAGCTCGTGCTATTTTAGCTGATCCTAAAATTTTAATATTAGATGAAGCTACAAGTTCTGTCGATACTAGAACAGAAGTATTGATTCAAAAAGCTATGGATAATCTTATGGAAGGTAGAACAAGTTTTGTTATAGCCCACAGATTATCAACTATACGTGATGCTGATATGATTCTTGTAATGAATGAAGGAGATATAGTTGAACAAGGAAATCATGAGGAACTTCTAAAGAAAGGCGGATTCTATGCCAATCTTTACAATTCTCAATTTGAAGAAGATGAAGCAATGTAACAAAAAACTATCTTAGCATAGACATGTAATTAATAAGATAAAATAAATGAGGGTGCCTTAAAATGAACTTTTTAATTCATAAGGCACTCTTTTGTGTATGAAATAAAGTGTATTTTTATCATTTTAACAATGAAAAAGAGGATTATCTATATTTTGAGATAGCCACATAATTTTATGTCTTTACAAAGTGTTTATTTTATTATAATATGTAGTAAGGAAAATGTTGGAGGTGATTATCAAAATGTATATTTAATTTTATTCTTTAAATTTTATTATAAATAGAATTTAATTTTAATAGTTGATGATTATATTGAAGTATATGTTTTTATTACTTTTATTAATCATGTAAATAACTACTTAAATTTAAGAATAGGGTTAAATATAAAATGATAATTACATATAAGTTAATTAAACTAATGTATTTTTAATATATATTTAGAATTTTAATCCTTCTTATGATATAAGTAGCTTGTTTTGTATTACTTAGATTTGTAAGGAGTTTTTTTATTGAAAAAACTGCATAATATATTTGGGAGGAGGTGTAAGAAAGTGATTTTTTATATAAGATTGAGAAAATAATGCACGATTATGGTTATTATAATAGTAAATAAGAAGTGTCATTTAAGGATAAGATAAAAAGCAAAATTCTTGATGAATTTAATTATAGAGCCATAATCTCGTGCTATAGATTAAATAAAAAATAGCAGATAAGGAGAATATGGATATGGCGAAAAAAGGAATAACAGTAGGATTAAACATAAATAATAAATCTGAGGACTTTAATGAACTAATGATTGAACTTGAAAACTTATGTTCAGCATGTGATATTGATGTTGTAGGGAGTATAACTCAAAATGCAAAGCAGGTTAATAGAGCATTTTACATTGGGACAGGTAAAGTTGAGGAAATATTAAACTTAATAAAGAAAGAAAATATAGAGATAGTTATATTTTACAATGAACTTTCTACATCACAACTAAAAAATCTTGAAGAAAAGCTTAATTGTGAAATTATAGATAGAACGGCATTGATACTTGATATATTTGCACAAAGGGCAAAAACTAGAGAAGCTAAACTTCAAGTAGAAGTAGCAAGTTTAAAATATATGTTACCAAGACTTATAGGTTCAAATGAAAATTTAGGACGTCAAAGTGGTGGAGTTGGTACTAAAAATAGAGGTTCTGGTGAGAAAAAATTAGAACTTGACCGTAGAAGAATAGAAGAAAAGATAACATCTTTAAATAGGGAGTTAGATGATTTAAAATTCCAAAGAGAAACTCAAAGAAGTATGAGAAGAAAATCAAATCTTCCAAATGTAGCTCTAGTCGGGTATACAAATGCTGGTAAATCTTCAATAATGAATAAACTAGTAGATATATTTAAAAACTCTGAAGAAAAGAAAGTGTTTGAGAAAAACATGTTATTTGCTACACTTGAAACTTCTGTCAGAAATATAGTTCTTGCAAATAACAAAGAATTTTTATTATCTGATACTGTTGGTTTTGTAAGCAATCTACCACATGACTTAGTAAAAGCATTTAGGTCAACATTAGAAGAAGCATGTGAGGCAGACGTACTGTTACATGTTATTGATATTTCAAATCCAAGCTATAAAAGTCATATTAAAGTGACAGAAGATACTTTAAAACAAATAGGTGCAGATGGTATACCTATGATACATGTGTATAATAAAATTGATTTAATAGATGTAGAAGTATTGGATAGAATTTTAGATAGTATCGATAAAGAAGGTATATTTGTTTCAGTTAAAAAAGATATAAATATAGATAAAATGATAAAATGTATTTGTGATAGCATATTTAAAGATTATGTAAGATGTAAGTTCTTAATTCCATATGATAAAGGTCATGTAGTTTCTTATTTTAACGAAAATACGAGCATTATAAATACAGAATACAGAGAAGATGGAGCTATTTTAGATGTAGAATGTAGCAATATAGAATATAATAAGTATAAAAAGTATGCTTTAGAGTAAATTTTGAAAAACTTATTATAGCCTAAAATATATTTAATTTATAATTTATTATAAATTGATTGTAAATATGATTTTATGAAACGGTATAGCCATAATGCTATGCCGTTTTGCCATTTATAATAAAAATAAATTTATTGACACAATAGTAACTAATTACTATAATATAAAGTAACTAATTACTATTTAAAATTATCAAAAAATTAAAATCTAAGATAAAGAGAAGTGTATAATAATGGATGCAGAAAGTTTAATGAAAAAATATATGGTAGATGATGATAGTAGAAAACAAGCTATATTTGCAAGTATATTTGTAATGCAAAATAAACTTCAAACTACATGTGATAAATTAGACCCAGAATTAACAATGAAACAATGGTTACTTTTAGCTATTGCGGACTCTGTAGATGAAACTCTTACATTAACCAAACTTGGAGAATTAATGGGGTGTTCAAGACAAAATGTAAAAAAACTAGCTATTGCTTTAGAAAAGAAAGGTTTTATAGAAATTGAGCAAAATGAAAAAGATTCAAGAGCTATCTGTCTTGTGACAAAAGATAGAGTGCAAGAGTATTCTAAAAAAGTAAGAGGTATGCAGGAAAAAGTATTACAGCTTTTATTTGAAGATTTTACAGAGAAAGAAGTGGAACAGTTATTTTTTGGAATTATGAAATTAAGTATAGGAATTGAAAATGTGAAAAATTATGTAGAAAATAATGACGTTGGAGAATAAGCAAGTATCAAATCAACTTTGTATGACATCAGATAGGGGGGTAATTTATATGAAAAATGTAGTAGTGATTTATAAGAGTAAGTATGGTTCAACAAAAAAATATGCTAAATGGCTTTCAGAATTATTGTCTTGTGATATTTTTGAAACTAAGAATATTAATATAGAAAAGGTTATGAAGTATGATACGATTATTTTAGGAGGAGGTCTTTATGCTTGTAATATAGCGGGAATTTCTTTCTTAAAAAAAAATTATAAAGAATTGCAGAAAAAAAATTTAGTAGTATTTGGCGTAGGAGCTGCTCCATATGATGATGAAGTAATAAAGAAATTAAGAGAAGTAAATTTTAAGGATGAATTAAACAAAATTCCTTGCTTTTATTGTCGTGGGGCATGGGATGAGACAAAAATGTCTTTTATAGATTATACTCTTTGTAGTTTTTTTAAAAAATCTATAGCTAAAAAAGAACGTCAAGGTCTTAAACCAGCAGAAGCACCTTTATTGTCTGGAGAAGCATTTGATTGGTGTAATAAAGAAAATTTAACTCCAATACTTGATTATATAAGAGAACTTTAAGAGGTATATATTTATAATTATTTATTATCTAAAGTTAGATTTCATAGAAACTTACTAGACATTATTTATAAAATAATATTATTAAAGACGGATAATTTAATTGATTCAATAAGGTTATAATTTTAAAAAATGTTTATTTTAAAATAAATTATTTTATAAGCTTACTTATACTTGATAAGGGGCTTTTTTTATTGGAAGATTTATGTTATATTGAGATGAATTTATTATGATATAAAAAATAATGTTAGGATAAATTTAAATCTTTTTCTAAAAATGTATTAGTATAATTCTTAAAGAAAGGATTTTTAATAATGGATATAAAAGAGTTAGTTAAAATGCAAAGAAAATATTATAATACAGGTAAAACAAGAGATATATCGTTTCGTATAGAACAGTTGAAGAAACTTAAGTTAGTTGTATCACAAAATGAAGAAAAAATACTTTTAGCACTAAAGAAAGATTTAAATAAATCGGATTTTGAAGGTTTTATGACAGAAGTAGGCATGTTTTATAGTGAATTAAACTTTGCTATAAAGAATATAAGAAAATGGAGCAAAATAAAAAGAGTTAAATCAAGTATGGTTAATTTTCCATCTATATCCAAAGTTGTTCCACAACCTTATGGTGTTACTCTCATAATGTCACCTTGGAATTATCCATTTCAATTAGCACTTATACCATTAGTTTGGTCATTAGCAGCAGGGAATTGTGTTATATTAAAACCTTCTGAATATTCTGCGTCAACATCTAGTGTAGTTAAAGACATAGTTGAAGATACTTTTTCAAAAGAATATGTTGCAGTTGTTCAAGGAAGTCAAGAAGAAAGTGAAAAGTTACTATTGGAAAGATTTGATTATATATTTTTTACAGGAAGTACTAATGTTGGTAAAATAATCATGAAATCAGCATCAGAGCATTTAACTCCTATTACTTTAGAACTTGGAGGAAAAAGTCCTTGTATCATTTTAAAAGATGCTAATATAGACCTTACTGCCAAAAGACTTACTTGGGGAAAACTAATAAATGCAGGACAAACCTGCGTGGCTCCAGATTATGTTTTAGTGCATGAAGATAGAAAAAATGAGTTAATAGAGAAAATAAAATATTATACTAATAAGTATTTTGGAGATAATCCATGTAATAATGAGCAATTTCCTAAAATCATAAATCAGAAACATTTTAATCGGATATTATCTCTTATTGATAAAGATAAGATAGTCTATGGTGGAAATTATAATAAGGAGACATTAAAGATAGAGCCAACTATAGTAGACAATGTTAATTGGGATGATAATATAATGAAGGAAGAAATATTTGGGCCTATATTTCCCATTTTAACATATAAAGATTTGGATGAAGTAATACAAAAAATTATACAAATGCCAAATCCATTGGCACTTTATATTTTTACAAAAAATAAGTACCTAGAAAATAAACTTTTAGAAATGATTCCAGCAGGAGGATGTTGTATCAATGATACAGTTACTCATATAGCTACAAATTACTTACCTTTTGGTGGTATTGGTGAAAGTGGTATGGGCTCATATCATGGAAAAGCTGGATTCGATACATTTACTCATTATAAGAGTGTGTTAAAAAAATTAAATTTGGATGTCCCTATTAGATATGCTCCATACGATAATAAATTAATTAAGGTTCTTAAAAAGATAATGTAGGTTATATTGTAGGATAATAAATATAAATAAAATTGAGTATTTGTATTCTGAATATATTTTATTTTTAATTTGGTATATTTGTTATAAAAGTGGTGATTTTGTGATAAAATTTAATTATATAGAAATAAGGAGGAAAAAATGAAAATTAATTGGAATACAAAATACACAACAATAGCAATTTATACATTTATAATAGCTGCTAGTAGTATTATATTTTATCTAGTATCATCACAAATTGATGTATTTTCTAATAATTTAGATGCTATATTTACAACATTACAACCTTTTATAATAGGATTTGCTATTGCATATCTTCTTAATTTTATTTTAAAGTTTTATGAAGACAGAATTTTTATAAAAAGTGAGAAATTAAAAAAACTAAAACAAAGTTCAAAAAGAGGCTTGGGTCTTTTATTAACATATGCAACAGCTACATTGATACTTTACTTATTTATGCATTTCGTATTGCCACAAGTAATTGAGAGTATTGTTGGACTAGCAAATGATATACCTATGTATGTAAACAATGCAACTAAGCTTATTGATAAATTAATGACTGATTTAAATCTTGATGAGCAATACTTTAATTTGGCAGTTGATAAGTGGAATGAGTTTGTTACATATATTATAAAGTTTGTAACAGATTTAATCCCAATATTAGGAAGTATGTTAAAGAATGTAGCCTCTAGTATATGGAATATTGTACTAGGATTAATTGTTTCAGTATACTTATTAATTGATAAAGAAAAATTCTATGGATTAAGCAAAAAAATAACTTATGCAGTATTTACAGAAAAACAAGCTGCTAGAATTTTAGAATTAACTCATAGAAGTAACTATACATTTGGAAGATTTTTAGGTGGCAAAATATTAGATTCATTCATTATAGGTATTCTAACATTTGTAATACTTACATTAGTTAAAATGCCATATACATTATTAATATCAGTTATAATTGGTATTACAAATATTATCCCTTTCTTTGGACCTTTATTTGGAGCTATACCATCTACGCTAATAGTGATGTTTGTATCTCCTATAAAAGCTTTCTGGTTATTGTTGATTATATTAATAATACAACAGATAGATGGAAACATTATAGGACCTAAAATACTTGGAGATTCAATTGGTATATCTGCATTTTGGATTTTGTTCTCCTTATTGGTTGCAGGAAAATTATTAGGTTTTATTGGAATGGTTATAGGAGTTCCAATGTTTGCAGTAATTTATTCTATAATTAAGGATATTGTTGAAAGTAAATTGGATAAAAAGGGATTACCGACAGATACTTCCGATTATATGTAGCTAAAAAATATTATGTATAATTAAAAATATATAAATTAAGCAATATTTAAAGCACTGAGAAAGTTAAACTCTTGGTGCTTTTTAGATATAAAATTATTATAGAAGAGGTGTTTTTTGTGGCATTTATAGAATGTAAATTTAAATCTAAATATACTGGAGGAGAAACTGATATAATTGTAATTTTGCCTGTAGCAAATGGAAAAGAACTTTTTAGTGGTAAAGAGATATATGATTTTGAAGGTAAATTTAAAACATTATACTTATTTCATGGTTTAGAAGATGACCAAAGCTCATGGATTAGATATACTAATGTAGAGCATTATGCTAAAAATAAAAATATAGCCCTAGTAATACCAAGAGTAGAAACTAGTTTTTATACTGATATGGCGTATGGACACCAATATTTTACTTTTGTAAGCGAGGAATTACCTAAATTTGTTAGAGCTATATTTCCTTTATCAGATAAAAGGGAAGATAACTTTGTAGCTGGTATGTCTATGGGGGGATATGGAGCTTTAAAATTAGCGCTTTCAAAACCAAAAGAGTTTTCGGCAGTTGCAAGTTTTTCTGGTTCGCCTGATATGATTCATGAGTTAGAAAATCAACAAATAGAAACCAATGCAGACATTCTATTTCACGATTTTGGTAGACCAGAAGACGCTAAAAATAGTGAGAATGATTTACTTTACATACTTAAGAACCTTAAAGAAAGAAATGAAGATATTCCTAAAATTTATCAATTTTGTGGTGATAGAGATTTTTTATATAAAAATAATCAGATGTTTAAAAAATATGCAGATTCTCTGGGTGTAGATGTTGAATATGAAGAGTGTGTAGGGGGGCATGAATGGCGTCTTTGGAATTTATGGATAAAGAAATTTATAGATATAATTGGATAGTACACTTATGGTATTAACAGGTATACTATAAAATATCTTTAAATATGATAAAGACTGAAATCCTAAAATCAAATTATGATTTTAAAATTTCAGTCTCTAAGAATTTAATAAAATTTTATTAAGTTCTTACACGAGTTATTATTGGAGTAAAATTGTCAACTATATCTATATAGTATTTACTCAATTCCTCTAAAATCTCTTCGCATAAATCCGTACTATGACCAAGATTAATAAGAAACTGTTTTGTAAAATGCTTTATTACAGCTTGAGAAGATATATCGTACTTGTGTGAAGTATAAACTCTAATTATTTCAGGTTTCATAGCAAGTATACCAATACAAGAAAGTATTAATTCATCATGTTCTATAGATTCTTTATCATTAACATATCTTTTCATGACCATTTCGGTTACACTTCTTTGATAGCTTAAAATAGCTTCTTCATAAGCTATATCCAAATAAAAATTTCTATATGCTTCGTTTTTTAGAAGGAAACAAAGGTCAGCATTCATAGCAAGAAAGAACATCATCATAGTACCTTCTTCATGGTAGTTATAGATTAAAGACTGCATTTCATTTCTTATATCTTCATATATTATAGCTCCTATTTCGCTTTTACTTGAGAAGTAATAGCTTATTAGACCTAAATTTATATTAGCTCTTTCTGCAATTTGCCTAGTTGTTGTCTTATGATAACCTTGCTCAAAAAATA
>OBBL01000305.1_pt1 | contig 8680 bp, 9 predicted proteins | sample 1480721 | NCBI WGS metagenome assembly OBBL01 (sample SAMN05301478, study PRJEB22388) | human gut metagenome | isolation source: infant 1 DOL 23 gut | host: Homo sapiens | place: USA: Pittsburgh, Magee-Womens Hospital of UPMC | collected 2013/2014
GACATTTAAGAAGATATAAAAAGATAGTCAAAAAGACATATATAATTTAATTGAACTAATTTATATTTATTTCTGTTTTGGATTAAATTTTCTTTACCATATATTTCACATATGTTTTCTATATCATCAATAGCCTTGCTAAGACCCATTGTAGCATAATATTTCCCTTTGAAATGTTTATAGATACAAGGATATTTTAACTTTCTTTCACTGATACCTAAGTTATTCTTTAATTCAAGCATTTTATTATAATCTCCCATATCTCGTCCCTTTCTTTTAAAAAGTATTTTATTCTGAAATAAGTTACTTGTTTTATATTTTATCATAATTTAAAATTTATTAATAATACAATCAATAAATAAAGAGGCTGTATAAAATACAGCCTCTCAATATTAATCTTCATAATCATATAATTTTTCTAATTTCTTTTTTAATTTCTTTTTTCTTTCTGAACCTAAAATTCTTATAAAATTATTATTCACAAAAATACAATTATTGCTGAGATAAAATTCACACTTGTCTAGATTTACAATATAACTATTACTGCATTTGAAAAAATTTTCTTCTTTCAATAGTTTTCTTATACAAGGAGCATTTTCTCCAACTTCATAATTACCACTTTCAGTATAAATCTTTACTTCATACTCTTGCTTTTCTATGTACAAAACTTCTTTACTATTAATTGAAAAACGTTTATCCTCGTATTCAACATTAATAAAATTTTCCTCTTTCATTTCCATCCCTCCAAGTACTTTTATTAATTTAATTTTAGTGTTTTTTATCAATATAATCTATCGGAAATATATGTAAGACTGATTTACTTAAGATATTTAAATAATTATTATTAATATTAATGTATAAGTTTATTTTTTAACATTAATTTTTAAAGTTAAAAAGACTTTTTTTAATTATATCCGTATATATAAGTATATCTATCTTTAATAAAATAACTTTTATAGAAATTCATGTAAAATTATACATAAAAAAGTAATTATTAACTTTTAATTTAAATGAATCGTATTAAAATTTATCTTATTTTCCTAATTTTAATCTTAAGTATTATATGTATTAATACAAAGATTGAAATGTTAGATAATATTAATAGTAAAACTATTACTAAAAAAGCAGTTCTTCTTTCAGGAGAGATTTTTACAAGATTAATAATATAATCATAAAGTACAAAAAATGACAATAAATTTGCTATCATAGGAATACATATGTATATCTCTTTTTTACTTATTTTAAAATTTTTAAAAGAAGCCTTATAAACATAAAGTAATATACCTAACATTATCTTTCCCAAGAATATTGCTTCATATCTATATAAACTGCCACTAAGTAAAACATTCATATTATCCAAATTGCTTACTGTTGCTACTAATAACATACTTAATCCATTTATACCTATTAATATTAACCAATAAAAAAATGAGATTACCAGACATTTATATATATTAACCTTATAGTTAGACTTATAGAAAACGAACATTACAAATATACATATCAATATTCTACTATTAGCTCCTATATTTATATATAAAGAAGAAATAATGAGAAAAACAGAAAAGAGAAAATACATATTTAGTTTTTTTAAGTCGGTCTTTGACTGACTAGTATAATCAAAAACTTTTTTACATGACCATATTTCTATAATAGAAGAAACAATTGTTATAAATGCATCTAACATAATAATATCCTCAAAAATGATTAAATTATATTTTTTATAAAATATATCATAAAAAATACATACTAATTATAGCATAAAAAACACACTTAAATTTAATATAATTATTTAATATTTTTAACAACTTTCTATAGTACATTTTAAAATATTTACAGATAAGTTACCAATAATAAAGTTTAAAAATATAAAAATCATTTCTTACTTTTAGTTTACCTATAATAACAAAAGACAGGTTTATATTGTAATAATTAAAAATAGTAAAATATATTTTGATATGGTTAAATAGAAATAATACTTTAGATTAATGAATATTGACAAGTTATAAAATTATTTTAAATTTTAAAAATCATTTCTTATTTAAATAAGTGGTATCATTTAACTTGATACTCCCTATTCCAATTATTTTAGGCATTTTACTAATTAGAGAACCTATTTAATATTACTTTATGAATAGTGAGTAGCTGATTAAATAATACCATTTATGGTTTTCAGCCATAGATTAATTAAATTCTTAGAGTTCTATCCTGATATAATTACTCTTCTTCTAAATTTTTAAAATGACTTTCAAATAAATCCAACATATCTTTATCAACAACTTCATCATCATGTAGTGCTGAAATTAAACTCTGTAAAGAATTGTCGTGTATATTGCTTAAAAAATCTTTTGTCTCAACACTTAAATACTCCTTATGTCCAACAACTATTGTATAATGAGTGTATCTATCTATTTTTTCTGCACTTAAAAAATGTTTTTTAACAAGTCTTGATAAAAGTGTCAATGTAGTTGTTTGTTTCCAACCATATTTTCGTTCCATAGCTTCAATAGTTTCTTTTGATGTTACTGTATCATTTTTTTCCCAAATAAACTTCATAACTTTTAATTCTGCTTGTGGTATTTTTGAAATTGTCATAACCTTACGCCCCTCTCAAACTTTTATTAAATTAATACTATCGCAATATAGTTTTTAAGTCAAAGATTTTGTCGATAAAAATATTTTCCAATTTTTACCATAGGGTTATTTTTTATATAATTCTATGATAAATTACATAAAAAATATTTATTTTACATCATAAAATTAGAAATGTAAATAGTATGATTATTTAGTCTTATCTTTAATAAACAATCCAGTAAATTTATACATCCAAAGTGCATTCATAAACAACAATAAACTTGTTGAAAAAAATACTGTTCTAATACCTAAATGTGCTGATATTTGTCCCCCTAAAAATGCTCCTGATGAACAGCCTATATACTGGGCAGATGCATTATATCCAAATATTTTTCCCACATATTCTTCTGGTGCAATTTTTTTAAGTAAGCTGTTAACAGAAGGATTAAGCCCTGCAACTGACAACCCTAATAAAAATCTCAACAACATCAGTTGCCATGCAGTTTTTACAAAAGCTTGTGGTATAAATATAATCCCAGCCCATAAAAGTGAAATTAACAATACTTTTTGAGGACCTATTTTATCCGACATTTTTCCAAGTTTTTGAGCTGCTAATAAATTTGCTAATCCTGATGCAGAAAATGTCAATCCAGCTATTAAAGCTACATTTGATGCAAAATTTGTAAGTTGTGATATATATATGGTTACAATTGGTTCTATAGAGTATAAAGCTAGTTGAGTAATGAATGTGGTTACAAAAATAGATGCAATTAAAAATTTATTTGGCAATATATTTAATTGTTCTTTAGGTATAGAAATTGATTCTTTTATTTCTTTAGGTTTAAAATTATCTACTACAAATAAAATAGAGATGATAAATGATACAAACAACAATCCTCCTGTTATAATAAATGTACTTTTAAGACCTAAGATTGATTCTATATATCCTCCTACTGTTGGACCAATTAATGAGCCAGTAGTTGATGCAGTTGCAAGAGTACCCAAAGCCCATCCTGAATGATTTTTATCTGTCTGTGTTGCAATAAGAGTAGTACATGCAGTAGCATAACCCGTAAAAACTCCTTGAAGTATTCTTAATCCTAATAACTGATAGACATTTTGAACAAACGCCATGGTAAATATAACTATTCCCATCCCAATACTTGCACGTAAAAGCATTGATTTTCTTCCATATTTATCAGCAGCTTTCCCTCAAATTGGCGAAAAGAATGCTGCTACTACAAAGGTACATCCAAAAATTATGCCTGAATACTGTTGTATTAAACTAACATCAGTTACCCCCAACTGTTTAATATATAATGGAAGTATAGGTGCTATTTGGCTCATCCCTATAGAACTAAAAAACATACCTATCCAACATACAAATAAATTTCTTTTCCACAATTCCATATAGAATTACACCCCCTGCATTTTAAATTTTTTCAATAATACTAAGTTTATTAATTTATGCTATTGTTTACTCAATATATCCATCTTTTCTTTTATAATATTGTTTAGGAAATTCATAACTTGAAAATAATAGCGGTGATAAAGAATAGGAGTAACTTCCAGCATTACTAATTGAAATCAAATCTCCTATGTTTGCTTTTTTCAATTTAACATTATTTGCAATTACATCTAATGATGTACAGAGATTCCCAACAACATTTACATACTCTTCTTCTTTTAAATTATTTAATACTGAAAGAGAAAAGGCATGATTTGATGTATATAATGGCTCTTGACCTTCTAATTCTACTCCACAAGTAATATTTTCAATTAAATTAGAAATAATAGGTCTCATAAATCCATTAAGTCCATTTTTTACAATAAGATATTTTTTCCCTCTTGATACTTTAATATCTACAATTTTAACATAATAATTACCTGATTTACAAACTATGAAACGTCCTGATTCAATAAGAAGTCTTGATTTTAGTGTGTTTGAATTAGTAAAAGCAATCTTTTGAGTTAATTTTGAAAGCTCTTTAAGATTAAGTGGATTTTCTCTAAGATTATCATAAGCTACTCCAAGTCCACTACCAAAATTTATAAATTCAATATTAATATACTTACTTTTATTTAAATTTAAAGCTATAAAAAAACATTTTTCATAATAATGTCCTAACTTTTCAAAATCCAATACCTGAGATTTAATATGTATATGAATACCAACTACAGATACATAATCACACATACTTAACATCTTAAAAACACTGCTCATATCTTCTATATCTATACCAAATTTGCTTGATTTAGCACTATCATCATCCATAGTAAAATCAGGATTTATTCTTATTCCTATTTTAACTTTCTGATTATGCTTTTTAGATATCTTATTTATAAGTTCTATTTCTGTAATACTATCTGCAATAATTATGCATTTATCTAAAACAGTTTCTATATCAATCTCTGTTTTGCCTGGTGATGAATAATAAATATCATCTTTAGAAACTCCACATTTTGATGAAATCATAACTTCATTAGTTGAAGAAGCATCTGCTCCAAAACCTTGCTCTGCAATGCTTTTTACAATTTTGTTATATGGATTTGTTTTTATAGAATATAAAAAATCAAAACCTAAAATATTATTTTTCAATTCCTTACATTTTTCAATTATATTAGTCTCATCATATATATAACATGGTGCATTTTCTTCTATAAATTTATAGTCTTCATTTGAGTACATATTTTTTACCTCCAAGATTTTAAATATAATCATAAATTAAGCAATTATAATCCTATAAGATAATTTTACAATAAATTACCATAGTTAACTACACACATATATGTAAAAACATACCTAAAATATTTTTAATTATAGATACATTCCAACTTTTATTGCTAAAACAATTTGTTTCAATTTTATTACAAATATACAAAGTGTATTGTTGTTAACGTATTCTCATAGTATCCTAAAACTATATTAAGCACTAAAAACTATTTTAAAATACTGTGGAGGTATCAATATGGAAGTATGCATTCTTATGGGAAGTCCTAAGAAAAAAGGTAATACTGCTGCTATTTTAAAACCTTTTATTGAGGAATTAGAAAATTATAATTCAAATATTGAAGTAATATGGTTATATGATTGTAAAATAGAGCCATGTATTGCTTGTAAAAAATGTCAGGATAACTTATTTGATTTTGGATGTTATTGTAAAGATGATGTTCAGAAAATTTTCAAGAAAATTCTTATGTGTGATTTAATTGTTTTTGCTACTCCAATTTATTCTTGGTACTGCACTTCTCCAATGAAAGCACTACTTGACAGATTGGTGTATGGAATGAATAAATACTATGGTAATGAGAAAGGCCCCGCTCTATGGGCAGGAAAACCAGTAGCACTTATTACAACATGTGGATATAGACCTGAAAAGGGTGCTGATATTTGGGAAAATGGTATGAAGCGCTACTGTAAGCATTCACAGTTAAAATATATAGGAATGCTTGTTGAACGTGATTTAGGTAAACCTAATTTTATGAATAAAGAAAAAGAAGAACATTCTCGTCAATTTGCAAAACAAATTTATTATATTTTAGATAATTCAATTGAAGTAGATAACTGCTAAAGACATAATACTACAAGTAAAGTATTGATAATATAAATAAATCTTACATAATTTGCTTATTTAAAATAAGATATATATTCTTCTAAAAAGTAACAATAATTAAAATATTTTTTATCATTTCAACAATTATAAAGAGGCTTATCTCTATTTTGAGACAGCCTCTTTATTGCTATTTTCATAGTAAACATCCTTAAAAACTCTTTACATGTTACTTCCTTCAAAACCTATTACTCATTCCTACTATAAATTTTTTATAAATTCAGTTATTTCTTCCTTTGTTGCATATGAACTTATCGCACCTTTAATAGTTGTACTACGAGCTGCATAATAATTAGAAAATTCTAAATACTCATTTAACGTTTCTTGTTTCATTTCTTTTATATCATTCAATGTTATTTGTTTATACAATAAGGTGTATAAAAATGAACCTATATAAGAATCTCCTGCTCCGGTTGTATCTATTGCATTTACTTTAACCCCTTTACACATACCTTTTACTTTTTTAGTGTATGCATCTACTCCATCTTTTCCTTTTGTATATAATACTAGTTCAACATTCCCCACAAAGAGTTTATGTAATGATTTTTCTATATCATTTTCTCCTGTTATAAATTCTAATTCTTCATCAGATATCTTAACAATATGAGCAAAAGGTAAAAATTCTGATATTGCCTTTTTACAAGATTGCTCACTATCCCATAAAGGTAATCTTATATTAGGGTCAAAGCTTATTATACTATTACTTTCAAGTGCGTATTCTATTGCTTTTTTATGTGCTAATTTCATTGGACTATCTATTAAATCTACTGAACAAAAATGTAGGATATGACAATTATTAAACCACTCTTTTTTAACTTCATCAGCTTCTAAAAGCATATCTGCACTTGGATTTCTATAAAATGAGAAATCACGATTACCATCTTCTTTTAATGATACAAAAGCAAGTCCTGTATTTGCTTTACTTGTTCTCAATACATAATCAGTATTTACATTTACTTCATTTAATACATCTATTATATAATCACCAAATGCATCTTTTCCTAACTTAGATATAAAACTTGATTTTCCTCCAAGCTTTGCTACAACAGCACTAACATTTGCTGGAGCTCCTCCTGCTACTCTTCTAAATTCTGATACATTTTTTAATTTACCACCATTTTGATTAGGTATAAAGTCTATTAAAGCTTCTCCTATACTAATTACTTTTTTCATCTTTTCTACCCCTTATAATGTGTTTTTATAATTCAATACCTTGCTTTAATTTAAATTTAGTATACTCATACTCTACTATTTTATCACTATAAACCCTTATTTGATTAGAATTTTCTTTAGCAAATATTCTACTAGTAAATACTACTTCTCCATCATTTATAAAAATTTCTAAAATACTTCTATCCGCTAGTACTTTGATATTAGTATTTTCATCAATATTTATATATTCTTTTCTATTTGTTCCATATTCAACACCGAAAACTTTTTTAAAGTTGCTTCTGTCTAAAGTTACAATGTTTCCTAATTTGTTAAATTCTAATTTTACACCTTCATCTTGTGATGAAAATAATTCCAGCCCAAATTTATTGCTGTCAATATTTTTTATATTAATATTAAGCTCATATAAATTTTCATTATTTTCTATAATATTGATATTATTCTTTATAGTATTTTGCCCACTTGTTTCATCATATCTTAATTTAATTAATTCATCTACAGGCATTTGCAATAGCTTATTATTTTTTATATTTAATTTTCTTGGAACAGTTAGACAATGTGCCCATTTGTTTTTATCTGTAGGGTATAAAACTTCTCCCATTCCAGCCCATGCAAATAGTATTATTTGTGAGTCCTTTATAAATGTTTGTGGAGCATAGAAATCAAATCCTTTTTCCAGTTCTTTCATTGTATCTATTTCAAATGTTAAATTATCTAAATCCATATTACCAATAGCATATACTACATTATATATATTTTGATAATCAAATCCTTTAGGTTCTACTCCTTGTGGTGAAAATATTAATATATCTTTTTCATCTATATTAATATAATCTGGACATTCCCACATGTAACCAAAATCTTCATCTATGTTTTTTACATTTAATTCTCCTTTAAAATTCCAATCTATAGAGTTTTTAGATTCATATACTATTATAACTCCTTTTTTATCACTTGTTTGTGCTCCAAGTAACATAAAGTATTTATCCTTTCTTTTAAATACTTTTGGGTCTCTTACATGTCCTGTATATCCTTTTGGTATTTCACTTACTATTGGATTATTTTCATATTTAGTTATTTTACCATCCTTGTTCATTATAGCTAAGTTTTGATATGCATATCTATCTTCTGCACTATATTTTATATTCCCTGTATAATACATATGCAATTTTCCATCTACCTCTATCGCATTACCTGAATATGCTCCATGAGATTCATAACTTTCGATTGGTATTAATGCTACATCTTCTCTATTCCAGTTTACAAAATCATCAGAACTTACATAAGCCCAATGCTTCATTCCATGAGTTGCATCATATGGATAC
>OBBL01000306.1_pt1 | contig 8644 bp, 12 predicted proteins | sample 1480721 | NCBI WGS metagenome assembly OBBL01 (sample SAMN05301478, study PRJEB22388) | human gut metagenome | isolation source: infant 1 DOL 23 gut | host: Homo sapiens | place: USA: Pittsburgh, Magee-Womens Hospital of UPMC | collected 2013/2014
ATCACCTATGTTTGTATTTAGTACATTTACTAAAATATACATCTTATCCTCATATTTGCTAGCATAACTTACACCTATGTTCTCTATGTTTTGGTATTTTTCGGAAAAATAATTACTTAAATTTATACTTTTTATAGTCTTGATTTTTTTATTTTCTGGATTAATTTTTATTATATCTATAGTACTTGAATATTCTTTGTTATTTTCTGATGAATCACTTGTAGCATAAAGTACAGATACATATAAGTATTTTTTATATCTTTTTGATGCTAGTATCTTTGCATAATAATCATCTGTACTTTTATCTACTTTATATCTTGTCCTTGTAAAATTATTCATATCTAATTTTTCATATTCAATTTCTTTATCACTACCTTCTGATGGAAATACACCTTTTTCTAAATCTTCTTTTTTCTCATCTATCACAAAGTTTATATCTTTTGACTCCTCATTCATTTCAAATCCAACATGAGCAATTAAATCTGAACCACTAGATACATCAATTAAATTATTTGTGTTCTTACTATCCTTTTGTAGTTTTATTAATTCAGTCTTTTTGGTTTTGTTGCTTCCATTTATTGTATAATATGAATTTATATATCCATTCAAAGCATATCCAAAATTTATGTTTATATGGTCTAATTCATTAGAGTCACCTTTTATAGTTTTTATCTTTAAATTATCTTCATTATTTAATAAACCTATACTAAAATATATTGCTAAAGTCAAAAATATAATAAATATAGATATTTTAGATTTTAATTTCATACCACCCCTCCTTAAAGAGATACTTTCTTTTTAATTAGCAAATAAGATATTCCATTTAGAATAAACATTATAATTAAAAAACTTAATAACCCTGCTACTAAATTGTTAAATTGAAATCCTATAAGATTATAATATTTTCTAAATAAAGTGATTATATTTATATATATTGTTGAAAAATATAAGCCTGCTATAATCAGCAAAGTGATTAAAATTACATAAAATTTATTTATATAGGAAAAGATAAATAATATACAGCAATTTACAATAGAAATAGCTATAAGTAGTAAAAATACATAAATAGCCATAAAAGAGATAAAATCAATTGGTATACTCTTCAAGTTTAAATAATATAAATCTTTGGCAAAGTTCATATTGATTATAGGCATATTTCTAAAAATGAAATTAAATATATATTTACATATAAATAATGTTGCTGTCTGACTTATCAAAAAACCATATATCATTGTTATCAAGGCTATTGATTTAGATATACAAATCTTAAACTTATTTTGAGGTAACATCATAAGTGTATAAATACTTTGATTATTTGAAAAGAACTCTCTTTTCCACATAAAAATATAGTATATAAAAAGTCCCAATATCCCAAAGAACAATATACTTTGGATAAAACCAAGATTACTAAGTATCCCTAGTCCATAAAATATACCTCCAAAATCTTCTATTGCTAAGTTCATAATAAATTTAGAATTTTTAAATTTATTAATTTCGAATAAATTTAAACTAAGTGTAATTAATGAAAAAAATGATATATAAGCTATATAAAACTTATTGCTTCTTCTCAAATCTACATTTATTAGATATAGAAGTTTATTCATTCTTATATACCTCCCTCATCTTATCTAATATAGATTTACCTTCTCTTTCTCTTAATTCTTCTGCATTAAATGAAGTTATAATCTGCCCTTCATCAAGAATTACAACCTCATCAACTAAACTTTCTATCTCTACTATCTCATGAGTAGTTATAATAATGGCTTGATTTTCCTCCATATATTGCGCTATTACTCCTATAAACTCTTCCCTCTTAAACAAATCAATTCCTGTAAATGGTTCATCAAGAAGTATGTACTCTGGGTCTTGGCAAAATCCAAGTATTAATTTTACTCTTGCAATGTTTCCTTTTGACAAGTTATCAATTATTTCATCTTCATCCAATTTAAATATGTCCATCATTTCTTTTGATTTTTCTTTATTCCACTTTGAATAAAAAATTTCCATAAATTCAAATGTTTCTTTTATTGTTGTATTGCTAAAGTGAGATTGTACATCTGGAACAAAAGCCAATTTATTGTATACCTTTTCATTTATTTTTTCTCCATCTATACGAATTTCTCCACTATCAATGTTTATAAGTCCTGCTATTGCTTTTAACATAGTTGATTTACCAACACCATTTATACCAAGTAATGCAGTTATTTTTCCCTTTTCTATATTAAAACTTACATTTTTTAAAGCTTCTATCTTTCTTATTTTAAGCCCTTGCATCCTTTTATATGTTTTGCTGACATTCTTTATTTCTATCATATTTACTATCCTCCACATCCAATATGCTTATAAATAAACTTTCTAAACTAAGTTTTCTATTTGTTAAAAAACTAATACTTATCTTCTATTATTTTTAAAACTTCTTCTTTGCTAACATTTATTGCTTTCATATCTTCTATAAAAACAGATAGTGATTCATTTATAAGCTCTAATTTTAAATTTTTTAATATATTTTCATCAACTGTTACACTGCTTTGATAATTTTTAAAAGTATTTATTATATTCATATCACCCATCTCCTTATATGCTCTTTGAACTGTATTTAAGTTTACTTTTAGATTAAGTGCCATTTCTCTTCTTGATGGTATTGTCTCTCCTGGTTTCAACTCTCCTGTTACTATTTGTCTCTTTATATACTTTACTATTTGCAAATAAATGGGAGTTGTATTATCTAATTCAAAATTCATGATTCCTCCTATTCTAGTGTATTAATACGATAGTACACTTACTTTAAAAAAATACGCCTTTATTTCAGACTTTATCTAGTATCCTATTAAGTGTATTATACGATTAATACACTTAATTTGTAAATACTTATTTTATAAATTGCTTTATTTTAATTTGCTAAAAAATCTAAAGTAAAGCTTAAATAATAACTTTACAAAATGGAGCATCAAATGAGAGGATATATATTTTATGTTATGTTAGACTTGAAAACAAGCAAACGAGATAAGATTATATGTTTTCAACTAATCAAAATCTTATATGTATTAATGCTTAAAAATCTAGTAAGAATATGAACACACATTAGGAGGTAAACAAATGAATTGCAAAATTGAAATCAAAAATATCGAATCAGTCACAGTGGCTACCATGCGTTATAATGGACCTATGACTGAGGCAACAAAGTATTTTCCAAATGTATTTAAAGCTATAAAAGGAAAGTCTAACGGTGCACCATTCTTTTGCTACTATGATGTTGACCAAAAAACTGGTGTTGCAGAAATGGAATTATGTGTTCCAACTGCTGAAACTCCAAATCGTATGGGTATAACTACAAAAGAATTTCCTAAAACAAAAGCTTTATTTTTTACTCACACAGGCTCTTATAGTAATTTGCCAAAAACGTATGAAATGATATTTAAATATATTCATGAAAATAATATAAAAATACAAACTCCTTGGAGAGAAGTATTTATTAAAGGACCAGGTATGTTGATAAAAGGAAACCCAGATAACTATATTACAGAGATAATATTTCCACTTAAAGAGGAGGAATAATATATGTTAGCGATTGAAATAGACAATTTAGTAAAAGAATATAAAAATGGTGTGAAAGCTTTAAATGGTCTAAGCTTTAATGTAAATGCTGGAGAAATTTTTTCTTTACTTGGTCCTAATGGTGCTGGTAAATCTTCTCTTATAAATATTTTGACTACCTTTTACAAACCTACATCTGGAAATGTAACAATGTTTGGAAAAGATTTAGTAGATAATCCTTCTTGGATACGTACTCAAATTGCTTGTGTAGCACAGCAAATCTCTATTGATGAACATTTATCCCTTATGGAAAATATGGTATTTCAAAGTAAAATGTATAAAGTAGAACCACAGATTGCAAAACAAAGAATAGACTCTTTAATTGATAAGTTTGACTTATCTAGTTACTTAAAATATCCTACTTCATCATATTCAGGGGGTGTAAAACGTAGATTGGACATAGCTATGAATATGGTATCATCTCCTAAAATCCTATTTTTAGATGAACCAACTGTTGGTATGGATGTCGATTCAAGAAAATCTATGTGGGATATGTTATTAAAAATTAGAGATGAGTATGGCACAACTATATTTCTAACTACTCATTATCTTGAAGAAGCTGAACAATTGAGTGATAATATTTGTATTATGAAGAATGGAAAGGATTTAGCACAAGGAACACCATCAAGTTTACGTAGTTACATTAGACAAAATATACTACGTATAACTTTTCATAATACTGAAGATATAAAAAAATATAAAGATTCAATTAAAAGTACTGGTTTAGTAAAGTTTATGAGCGTACGAGAAAATTCAATTTTTATAAGTGTAAACGATAGTAGAACTGCTTTTACTTTAATAAATAAATGGCTTTTAGAACATGATATAGAATTTGATGCAATAGAAATTGTAGAGCCAAGTCTCGAAGATGTATTTTTAGCACTTACAAGTTCTAAAAAAAGCTTAAAGGAGGAATGGGAATGTTAAATATCTTATGGCGTAGTATGAAGTGGCGTTTTAAAAATCCAATCTCATTTGTAGTTACTATATTACAACCTTTTCTTTGGCTTGTGCTTTATAGTTCTATTGCAAACCAAACTATGAATAATATAAATATCAATAATTATACTGCTTTTATACTACCAGGTATCATTGTACTGGTTGTGTTTTCTTCTTGTAGTAGTGGTGGTATTATAAACTTTATAATGAAGAACAGTGGAAGTTTCTATAGAGTCTTAATTGCACCTATCAGCAGGTATTCAATCGTCCTTGGTCAATTATTAGAAGCTATCTTAGTTTCTTTCATAGAAGTAACTATTTTGTGTATAGTAAGTATATTCTTCTCAGTAAGGATAGAATCTGGCATTGGTGGAATCCTACTTATGATAGTACTGATATTTATGACAGCCTTCTTTTTATCAAGTCTAGCTTATTCTATAAGTTTATTATTGCCAAATGAAATAGTTTATGAAACAATTATGACTGCAATTGTACTTCCTATTTTCTTTTTAAGTTCAGCTCTTTTCCCTATAGAAAGTTTATCTGGAGGATTAAAAGTAGCAGTGATGCTCAATCCATTTACCCATGTTATTAACGCTTTACGTAGCTTAATATTTGGTGAGACTATTCTTATTGGAGATATAATGCCTGTTATCCTACTATTTTTAATATTATGCTGTTCAAGTTTTTCACTTGCTATGTGGAGATTAAAAAAAGAAATGGTAAGCTAAGTTTTAAGCCTATTAATAACAAATAATAAAAATGGACTCTATTATATAGAATCCACTTTTATTATTTATTTTAATATTTCTAAAACCGAATTTAACACAGCATGACCATTACAAGTGCCATAGTTTACCATATCTATTATAGATACTGGAGCTCTATCTCCAACTATAGACTTTACGTCATCAAGCATAAATCTAAGTTGTGGTCCAAGAAGTAAAATATCAAAGTTATCAAGCTCCGATTTTATATCTCCTTCTCCAACTGCCCATATTTTACAGTCTATATTTCTTTTTTTTGCATCCTTCTCCATTTTATTTACCAATAGGGTAGAAGACATGCCTCCAACACACACTAACAATATCCTAATCATTTATAGCTCCTTTTTAACCAAATCTACATATATCTTGATTAAAAAGTATATGTAGAAAAGTTTATCATTTATAATTGCTTAAATTTTACTCTTAGATTATATCAAATTTTTCCATTTTTTTCACTACCAGAGCCAATTTTATATTTTTAATGTCCACTTTTCCACTTCTTTAGAGATATCTTCAGCTTTTAATATAGCTGATATTATAGCATACCCGTCACTTTCTAAACATTTAAGTTTATCTATATTGTCTAAATTTATACCTCCAATTAGTACAAATGGCATGTCTACTTTTTCTTTAATTTCTTTAACAGTTTCAAACGAAGCTGATTTTGCATCTAATTTAGTAGATGTTGTGAATATAGACCCTACACCTAAATAGTCTGCGCCATCATTTTTTGCACAAATAGCTTCTTCTAAAGTTCTTGCTGATACTCCTAGAATTTTATTGTTTCCTATAAGCTTTCTAACCTCTCTAACATCAATGTCACTCTGTCCTACATGTACTCCATCTGCATCACAAATAAGTGCTATATCCACTCTATCATTTATTATAAACTTAACACCATATCTTTTAGTTATTTCTCTAAGTTTCATAGCTTTTCTTAAAAACTCTCTTCCAGAAGCATTTTTTTCTCTAAGTTGTACAGTTGTTATTCCAGAAGATATTGCATCTTCAAGACATTTATAAAAGTCTCTACCTTTAAGCATTTCAGAGTCAGTTACTAAATACAACTTTAAACATTTTTTTAAAGATTCTTTATCAATCATTTTAAGTCTCCCTTACTCTTTATTAATTTAAAAATTCAATATTAGAATTTTTACTTAAAGCATCTATATCCATTTGATAAATAGCATTCATAAGATTTTCTTTAAATGTACCTATTGGTGGATTATTTAAATTAGCTAATTCCCCACTTAAAGACATTGTAAGAACACCCATTGTTGCTGCTTCTAATATATTCTCAGTAACAGCCATAAAACTTGCAATCAAGCTAGCAGTCATACATCCAGTTCCTGTAATTCCTTTTAATTTATCAGTTCCATTGTTTATTTTATATGTACCTTTACCATTAGTTATTATATCTATTTTTCCAGTTGCTACAACTACACATTCAAGCTTTTCAGCAATCTTTCTTATTATCTCAGTAGAATCTTCTTCTTCATCAAATGAATCTACACCTTTACCCCTTACATTAAAGCCACCTATAAACTTTATTTCTGATACATTCCCTTTAACAACACTAAATTTGACTTCATTTAAAAGTCTACTTGTAAGTTCTGCTCTCGCTTTGCTTGCAAATACTCCAACTGGGTCCAAAACAACAGGTTTATTGTACTTATTTGCTGCTTTTCCAGCTAATAGGAATAAATCCAACATATTTGAGTTCATAGTTCCTATATTTATTACTACAGAGTTTGCTACACTTACCATTTCTTCTACTTCCTCATATGAAAAACTCATAAGAGGACTTGCTCCTACAGCTAAAGTTACATTAGCACAATCATTTATAGTTACATTATTAGTATAATGAATTACCAATGGATTTAATTTTTTTACATCTTTAATTAAATTATACATATTCTACCTCCAATATTTTTTTATTACTCAAATTTATAAAAATGATGTACTGGTCCTACTCCATGACCTATATCAAAACTTCTTTTTATTGCTTCTGTTATATAGATTTTACTTAGATTTACTGCTTCTGTTATTTCATATCCTAATGCTAGATAAGATGTTATTGCAGAAGATAATGTGCACCCTGTTCCATGTGTATTTTTTTTATCAATTCTTTCACTTTTATAAACTTTAAATATATTTTTACCAACTAAAATATCCACTGCTTCTCCATCTAAATGACCTCCTTTCATAAGTACAAATTTAGGTCCAAGTTGTAGTATTTCTTCTCCTACTCTCTTCATATCATCTACATTATGTATTTTTATTCCTGTTATTTCTTCTGCCTCTGGTATATTTGGTGTAATTATGTATGCAAGTGGTATCAAATACTTAATTAAGTTTTCTTTTGCCTCTGGCTTTAATAGATAATATCCACTTTTAGATATCATTACTGGGTCCACAACCAAATATTTTGGATTGTATTTCTTTAGATTCTCAACTATTTCAAGTATAATCTCAGGACTTGAAACCATTCCTATTTTTACAGCTCTTGGAGGTATATCTTCAAAGACTGCCTCTATTTGTTTTTTTATTATTTTCTTATTTAAATCCTCTACAGCAAAAACTCCTTTAGTATTCTGTGCTGTTATAGCTGTTATTACACTCATACCATAAGTACCAATTGCACTAAACGTTTTCAAATCAGCCTGAATCCCAGCTCCTCCAGATGAATCAGATCCAGCTATTGTAAGTGTTGGTATTTTATAATTACTCATTGTTGCCTCCTAAAGTTTAATTTAAATAACTTAATTAAAAAAGCTATACCTACAATAGGTATAGCTTAGAAATAGCATATATCACAAATAATACATACTTGAATTTTTACTAAGCTTTCCTACGCTGGTATTATCCAGATCAGGTGTAAGGGTCGGTATACCTCTCAGCTCTTGGCTCCCCTAGCTATTTTAATTTACTATATTTATAACTTCATTATATTACAATAGTATTTATTGTCAAGTTTTTACACCATATGCACCCATTATAATGTTACTATAAATATTTATGTTAATTGTTCTATTTCCTTACCAATAATATAATCTTCTTTATTATCAATTAAATTTATAAGTATACTTGGGTTTTTTATTATAGACAATTTTTTATTTCTAGTTAATTTTTTTATATAGTATTCTAACTTCATAGCATTGCTTTTTGTGTTGGTCACAAAATAAACTTCTAGTTTTTCAAATCCCTTTGCTCTTGTGTATTTTGAATTAATTCCTAATTTATGTTCATTCATTCTTCTAACTATATTACTGGTATATCCAGTGTATAGAGAATCATCTTTACATCTTATAATATATTTAAAATACACCTTAAATCACATCCTA
>OBBL01000327.1_pt1 | contig 7452 bp, 8 predicted proteins | sample 1480721 | NCBI WGS metagenome assembly OBBL01 (sample SAMN05301478, study PRJEB22388) | human gut metagenome | isolation source: infant 1 DOL 23 gut | host: Homo sapiens | place: USA: Pittsburgh, Magee-Womens Hospital of UPMC | collected 2013/2014
TTTTTCTAATAGACTTAATCACTTTTAATATATATAGTAAAACAAAAAACTTATATTTTATAAATATCATAATTTTTTTACTGATATTTTATTATATAAATTTTATAGAATTAATTGTCAATTTTTTATGAAAATGGTAAGATATTTATGGATGGTATCTTGTTATAAGAACTATACTTTAAATGTTTTTAATTATTTTGTCTTATGTAACTCATATCCTCAGGAATGAGATTAGAAATTAAGATGTTGTATCACAAAGTGGAGGTGATACTATTAAAATAGGCTTTATTGGTTCTGGAAAAGTTGGAACATCTTTGGCAAATTATTTTTTATCAAAAGGTTATTGTGTTTCAGGCTTTTATGGAAGGAATCAATTATCTTTATTAGAATCAACAAATTTAACAAAAACAAAGATTTACAGCAATTTGAAAGATATAATTTATGAAAACGATATATTATTTATTACAACATCAGATGATTCTATTGAAATTATAGACAAAAAACTTTCCAAATTTAATTTAAAACATAAATACATTTGCCACACAAGTGGCTCTTTAAAATCTAGTATATTGTTCTGTTCAAAAAAAGCAGGTGCATTAATTTATTCTATCCATCCTATATTTGCATTTTCCAATAAAAATACCAACATAAAAAAAATGAAAGACATTTGTTTTTCCATAGAAGGTGATAATGAACAAGATGATTTAGTTATTCAAAATTTCATAGATGATTTGGGAAACCAATTTTTTATAAGAGATAAGGATACTTCATCCACTTATCATTTAGCTAATGTTTTAGTTTCAAATTTAGTATTATCTTTACTAGATATAGGAGTAAGTTACTTTATTAAATTAGGTTTATCTGAAGAGGAATCTTTAAAAGCTATCAGTCCTTTAGTAAAAAAAAACATAGAAAATATACTTGATAATGGCTTTACTAAAGCTCTTACTGGTCCTGTTTCTCGTGGAGATATAACACCAATAAGGAAACATCTATCTGTATTGGATAAAAAAGATGAGGATATTTACAAAATACTATCCTTAAACCTACTAAAAATAATTGCCTTAGGAAATGACAATTCATTAAAAGGTATAAAAAATATTACTATAGAAAATGCAATCGAAAATTTAATAAGTAAATCTGAAAAATACAAAGAAATTTACAAACTTTTAGGAGGAAAAAACGATGAAAAATACCATACAGACTTTTAAGAATGCTAAATATGAAGGAAAAAAACTATCTATGCTTACTGCTTATGACTACTCAATTGCAAAAATAATGGATGAGTGTGATATAAATGGTATTTTAATAGGAGATTCATTAGGAATGGTCATAAAAGGTGAAGAAAACACTCTATCTGTTACCATAGACGAAATTATATATCATACAAAAGCTGTAAAAAATGGTGTAAAAAATGCCTTAATCGTAAGTGATATGCCTTTTCTATCTTACCATGTTTCTATAGAAGATGCAGTTAAAAACGCTGGTAGACTTATAAAGGAAGGAGGAGCTCATGCTGTAAAGTTAGAAGGTGGCTCAAACGTTATAAAGCAAATAGAAAGCATTGTAAATGCTCAAATACCTGTAATGGGGCATTTAGGATTAACTCCTCAATCAGTAAATTCATTTGGTGGGTTTAAGGTTCAAGGAAATACCAGTGAAACAGCAAGACAACTTATTGAAGATGCTAAATTAATAGAAAAAGCAGGTGCATTCTCTATTGTCCTTGAAGGAGTGCCTACGAAAATAGCTGAGATGGTAACTAATTCTATTTCAATTCCTACAATAGGTATAGGGGCAGGAATTAACTGTGATGGACAAATTTTAGTTTATCAAGATATGTTGGGAATGTTTGGAGATTTTGTTCCTAAGTTTGTAAAGCAGTATGCAAATATAGGAGATATAATGAAAGATTCAATTAAAAATTACATCCTAGAAGTTAATACAGGTGCATTTCCACAAGAAAAACACAGCTTTTCAATAAATGAATCTGAGTTAGAAAAATTATACTAATATTAAGGATGGTACAAAATGCTTGTAAAAGAAATTAAATTACTAAGAAATATAATCAAAGATTGGAGAAAACATGGCTATTCTATAGGCCTTGTTACAACAATGGGATTTTTACATGAAGGACACCAAAGTCTTATAAAAAAAGCTGTAAAAGAAAATGATAAAGTAGTAGTGAGTGTATTTGTAAATCCAACTCAATTTGGACCAAATGAAGATTTTAATAGCTATCCAAGAGATATAGATAAAGATTTTAAATATTGTATGGATAGTGGAGCAACAGTAGTCTTTAACCCATCACCAGAAGAAATGTATTTAAAAGGTAATTGTACTACCATTAATGTTTCTGGACTTACAGATTTTCTTTGTGGAGCTAAAAGACCTGTTCATTTTGGAGGTGTCTGCCTAGTTGTTTCAAAGTTTCTAAATATAGTAACACCTGATAAAGCTTATTTTGGAGAGAAGGATGCCCAACAATTAGCTGTAATTAAAAGAATGGTCAAGGATTTAAACATAGATACAGAAATAATAGGCTGTCCTATAATTCGTGAAAATGATGGATTAGCAAAAAGTTCGAGAAATACATATCTCTCTGAGGAAGAACGAAAATCTGCTCTAATATTAAATAAGAGCTTAAGTTTAGCAAAAGAAGAATTAGTAAAAGGCAATCTAAATCCAGAGAATATAAAAGAATTAATAACAGCTAAAATAAATTCTGAACACTTAGCAAAAATAGACTATGTTGAAATTGTAGATAGTGAGACATTACAACCTGTTAAGCAAATAGAACATTCTATACTTGTGGCAATTGCTGTGTTTATAGGAAAAACCAGACTAATTGATAATTTTACATTTGAGTTAAATATATAGTCTATAATTTTATATAATATATCTAAAAAATAATAGAATACCTAAAAAGTAATAGAATACCTAAAAAGTAATAAATTACCTAAAAAATAATAAATTGCTTAGAAAATAATAGATTACAATAACTAAAATTTTAAAATTAAATTCCTTAAAAGTATGATTAATTATAATTATATAAGTATATTCTTATTACACTTATATTAATTTATATTAAATATCTACTAACTCAAATATTCATAATTAAACTTTAAACTGGATAAATTTTCTTTTAAGAATGAAAGTTTATCCAGTTTTGCGATTATAATAACCAGTTTTACATATCCACTTGTAAAATATATCTAAGCAATATATCATACTATATAGATTTATGAGTGAAATAATATCTGCTATTTACTGAATATTTTTATTTTTCGTTTTTTAGGGGGATTAGTTGTGTTTAAAGATAAGATTGATGAATGTGTTCATATAATGACTGCATATATTGCTAGTTTAAAAGAATACTATTCATTCATAGAAACTCAAATTGGTGATTTTATTAAAAAATATGGAGAAGATGTTGTAGAGTTATGTCTCCATAGAGTGATGATTCTACTATGCGAATGTGGTTTGGCATAAAATTAAATTTATTAAAATGGGTAAGAAGAATCCTATATAATATTCTTCTTACCCATTTTAATATATCAATTTCATAGCTTATCGTTTAAAATATTTTACATCCATTACTAGACAACTTTACATTCTCTTTTTAATTCTAGTATATTTAAATCATTTTAGTTGCTCCTTATTTATTCTTATTACTTGTTTTATTTTATAAATAAAATAATTCTTTTTAATAATGTTTTTTGTTGATATTCCTATCACACATCCAATTATTTATCATTGTCTTGAAATTGTTTGCATACTTAATTTAATCCAATTGAAACACCCCAACATAGAATCCCCTGTAAAATAGAAGTTGGATTAAATCCTAACATCTATACAGAAAATACTACTCCAAGCACAAGCAATATAATGGAATATATTTATCACTTAATTTTTTATACTTTTTAAATCCCATACCTAAAACATTAAGTGCAGCTATTAGAATTAATAATTGTTGTGGTATAAAATTATGCTTGCTTCATATTTATTCATTTTTTGCTATAAAAGTTCTTGTTTTACAAAAAACATTTGTTTTGTATCAAAATAATACTTATAAATTACATAATTCTCATAAAAATTTCTAGTATTACTTGTACTCTTAATAAATAATAGCCAACAAGTACCTTAAATCATTATATCTATATCTAATAAGAAACACAGTAAGATAATTTTTTCGCCCATAACTTAATAAAAACTGTTGATATTAGTAGCGATTGAATTTAGTTAATTTATTTATAATATACATAAATTTAAATATTACGAATAAAGTATTATAAATAGGATACTTTCTAAAGGGAGGAAATTATGATAGATAATCAAAAATATGTTATTTTATCACTAGAATTACATTTATTTTTTTCAAGAATTATGAAAGAGCATGCTCTTTTTTTAGAAGCAGGATTCACAAATAAAAATTATAATCTTGCTATGGAAGCTGACCACTATAAAAAGCAATTTGAAGATTTATTATCATACACTGTTAGTGCTAGTAATGGTATAATTAGACCTGATATATTATATTCAGAAGAACTTGTAACTACTCTCACATCAGTTGCAGAACAAAAAACAGAAGAGTTTACAGGGATAGAAATAAACAAAAACATCACTACAAGAGAATTAAATCTACAAAGTGGTGTAAACCCACAAGTTGGTCAAGATTTAGTGAACTATGTAGCTCAACTTAACTCTGATGCAATAAGATTACTTGATGGGCTTATTAATTTTAAAGAAAGAGTCTTAGATGGTGTACTATCATGTACTATATTTACATCAAACTACCCTCTACTTCTTGAACATATAATACATGAAGCAAATTTATATCGTTCTTATGTAGTTGACCTTGAAAATAAAATAGATATTGAGTCAAAAAACGCTAAAGAAATAGAATTATTCTGGGACCATATTATGATGGAACATGCTCTGTTTATGAGAGGATTACTAGACCCCTCAGAAGGTGAACTAATAAATACTTCAAATGATTTTGCTATAAAATTTAATGAATTAATTGAAAAAACAAACGAAATGACTGATTCTAATATCAAGAACATTACAGAAGAAACTCTAAATGAAACTGTTGAGTTTAAAGATTTTAAAGAAGCAGGAGCATCAGGAATAGAACAGTGTAAGATAAAATCTATAATATTACCACTTTTAGCAGACCATGTTTTAAGAGAGGCAAATCATTATATTAGAATATTGGAGAGTTATAAAAACATGTAATTAAAAATTACTTTTAAAATAATCTTTGCATATTTAGATAAAATAAAGGTACAGTTAACTGTACCTTTATTTTTTATAAACTTATAAAATTTAAACAAGTTATTCATAAAATAAAATAATAATCATCTATAACCCACAACTTTATTTTATATTAAATAAAAAGTATTAGTGGTTATGTTTTATAAGTATTTCTTTATTCAGTTATTTATTAAAAACTAATAGTAAATCTTATACTAATCGCATATTTATGTTATAACTATATTGTAACTATTTTCGTAATCTTAGGAAAAGATTACTTATAAAATTAACCTTATACAATAATATATCGTATAATCTTAATTAGCATAATAGTTACAATATTAAAATTTAAATATGGGAGTGATTTTAGTATGATAAGACAAACACCATTAGAGAAACGATATGACAAGCTAGGTCCTCATATTGTAACAGCACTCAAAAAACGTTATTTTGATGCTTATTACTGTAAAACTAGAAATGAAGCTTTGCAACAAATTTTAGATTTAATTCCTCAAAATCATGTAGTATCATGGGGAGGATCTGAAACACTTAAAGAAATGGGCGTACAAACTGCTGTTAGAGAGAAAGGATTTAAAGTTATTGATAGAGATTTAGCAAAAACTCCAGAAGAAAGAACTGAAATTATGCGTCAAGCACTTCTATGCGATACTTTTTTGATGAGTAGCAATGCAATTAGTGAAGATGGACAACTCTTTAATATTGATGGAAATGGCAATCGTGTAGCTGCAATGATATTTGGTCCAAAAAATGTTATAGTTGTAGCTGGTATGAATAAAATTGTAAAAAACATTGATGATGCAATACAAAGAACTAGAACAGTTGCATCTCCAGCAGTTGTTCAGCGTTTTCAAGATGTCAATACACCATGCTATATTAATGGAAGTTGTATAGATTGCACAAGTCCTGAAAGCATTTGTGCATACATGGTTACTACAAGAATCAGTCGTCCAGCAAAAAAAATAAAGGTAATATTGGTAGGAGAAAATCTTGGTCTATAAAATATACATACATGTAAATAGCTCTATAAATAATAAAATCATATGAAATAACTTATTTCTAAAAGTGGTAGAATAAAAGCTTCTACAAGACTTTCATTCTACCACTTTTATATTCTTTTAATTTGTGTTTCTATATTATTAATTGCTCCGATTTTCATATATATTACTAACTATTTTTATTTTCATAATTTTTTTGTTCTTCATCAAGCTGTTTATAATAATCTTTATTATAGTCAGCTAGATAATCTATACCACCTCCTGTAATCACATTTAATAATTTCATTGCAGATTCTTGATTAACTTTACAAACATAATTATCACCAGATTTAACAAGCTCTAATGTAATATTAAATTCTTTTTTCTTTGCAGAATCAATATCTTTCATAGTTGGATTTGGCATCATTTCTCCTAGTTTAGGAGGATTCTTTTTTAAAATAGAAACCATATCAGTATTGTTAATTTTTAAATCTACAGTCACTTTATCCTTATTATTCTTTATATCTGAAATTTCCCAAGTCATATTTTTAGAATACATTTTAAATCCTTCTTTATCTTCGTATATAAGATTACCTAACCCTGATTTTGGGAAATACTTATCAACAGTATCTGCATCTTGTGTTTTTATTGAATTAAACATACTATCCACTTCATTTTTTATCTTATTATCATTAGTACAACCAGCTAACACCAGTACTGATATTGCAAACATTATAATACATATAATAAATTTCTTCATTAAATTATATCCCCCTATACTTTTTTGCACAAATATTATTCTCTTTTTTATCTTTTGAAAAAGTTGTAGTAATTGCATTTTGTGGACAAACTTTTATACATTCACCACACCTAATACAGTCTGGACTATTTACATCTTTATATATTGGTATATCAAGCTTACATTTTGTTTGACATGCTGTACAATTTGTACATTTATCTTTATCAATTTTAAATCTATATATTGAAATAGGATTAAAAAAACCATGGATTGCTCCTAAAGGGCATATATACTTGCAAAATGGCCTATAAGTAATGATTGACATCAATAATATCAATAGCAAAATACTTAACTTCCAGCTAAATAAAAATCCTATTGATTCTCTTAAATTCTCATTTCCTAAAATAAGTTAAGGGAAATTGTCGCTCTCGAAATCTTTTATATTGCTTTTGAATGTTTCGA
>OBBL01000377.1_pt1 | contig 5513 bp, 9 predicted proteins | sample 1480721 | NCBI WGS metagenome assembly OBBL01 (sample SAMN05301478, study PRJEB22388) | human gut metagenome | isolation source: infant 1 DOL 23 gut | host: Homo sapiens | place: USA: Pittsburgh, Magee-Womens Hospital of UPMC | collected 2013/2014
TGGCTGACGGCAAGTCCGAAACCGTGAAGGCCGAAGTCAAGGCCGTGACGGGAAAGTGATGTGCGGGCCGTCCTTGAGTTCCTTTCATCGCTCGCCGGGCTCCTCAAGCTGTGTCTGCGTCAACGGTACGGCGAACGCCGCGAGGCTGATCGCGCTGCTGTGCGTGATGACGCTGGCGGCGAGTGGGTGCGCTCGATGGGCGGGACCGACCGCCGCGACAAGCCCACCCCCCTTGACGCCGGGGGCCGTCGTGACGGGTGAGTGGTCCTACACCTATCGGGGCGAGACATTCACCGAGCCCGGCGAGTGGGTGCATCTGCCCGATGGGGAGGCCGGGAACTTGCTCCTGTGGATCAAGGGCGTTGAGGCTGGAAGCTGATGGAGCATACACTGGACCATGAATCCCGGCTTTCCCGCATTGAGGCATTGCTCGAAGCGCTCAACCAGCGGCTTGACGACGCGATACTCACGCAACTCCGCGATCATGGAAAACGCATTCGGGATCTTGAGGATCATATCTCGGTTATGGCCGAGACGTGCGCGCGGGAACGCGGGGAGCGGCAGGGCAGCAGGACAACGGCCATCGCCATTATAACCGCCCTCTCGGGAGTTGGCGGTTGCATCGGTGCCATTGTGGGCCGGATGTTTTGAGAATGCCCTGTGCATGAATGGACACCTACGCGCTCCAGCGTCAGCTTCTTCAGGCGGAACTTCTTCCAACGGAAAAGCTTGTAGGTATGGTTCTCGCCCTACACATGGACAAGCGGACCGGAAAAATCCGCGTGCGGCAGGAAACCGTCGCGCAGGAGTGCGGCGTGTCTGTGCGAACAGTGCGCAGGGCCATTGCTGCGCTCGTATCCTCCGGAGTGTTCGTCTCCGTGGCAACCGGACGCTCCTCGGTTTTGGTTGCTGGTTCTGGAAAGAGTACTGGAAGAGTGGATCGGCCACCGGTGTCCTATCAGACCGGTCACGGGTGTCCGCAATTGAAGCGGAAAAGGGCCCCTTGGGAGTATGATTTGGCGCACAGTACGAGGCCCGAGGAAGAGGAGAAACGAGGGCATGAAAGTTTTTTGAGAGAACAGGAAGAACGCAGGCCAAACGGGGGGTACGACGATGGCTGCACGATTTGATTGGGAATCCATCCGTGCCGAGTACGAAGTAGGGGCGAGCCAGTCCGATCTGTCCAAGCGGTACGGTGTGAGCCGGACGGCCATCCAAAAGCGCATCCGGGCCGAAGGATGGGTGCAGGATATTTCCGGCACCGTGAACCGCATGGCAGAGGCCAAGGTTGCGGGCGTAGTTGCAGGCTGCAACCCTCAAAAAAAGGCCGAAGCCTTGGACCGCGCCGCCGAAGCCAAGGCCGCCGTCATCACCCGCCACCAACGGGAATGGGATCGGCATCAGGCTCTTATTGATGAGGCTTTGTCCGAGGGCAGCTTCGACAAGGCCAAGCTCGCCAAGATCACCGCCGAGACGATCAAGATCCGGCAGGAGGGAGAGCGCAAGGCGTGGGGCATCGTGGACAAAGCTGCGTTGGATCATACTTCATCCGACGGTTCGCTGTCTCAGCGTCCGGTGGATCTCTCGCATCTCTCTCCGGACGAGTTGCTTCGCCTGACAAAGGAAGCCTTCAAAACGCCGGATCATGAGTAGCCCAGCCATCCTTTCCGATATCCGGAAGGCGTTGGCCCGGAGCTGTCTCGCGGCCTTCGTGCGCTACACCATGCCCGGCTACCGCATGGGATGGGTGCATGAGGAAATCTGTTCCGAGCTTGACGCTTTCCTTGCAGATGTCGTAGCCGGGCGTTCCCCGCGCCTCATGCTGACCATGCCGCCCCGCCACGGGAAAAGCGAGCTCGCCTCCCGCCGCTTCCCGGCTTACGCCTTGGGCCGCTATCCCGATCTATCCGTCATTTCAACGAGCTACGCCGCCGACCTGTCCTCGCGCATGAACCGCGACGTTCAGCGCGTCATCGACAGCCCGGAATACCGGGAACTCTTTCCCGGCACGGCGCTGTACGGCAAGAACATCCGCACCGTGGGGAACGGTTCCTACTTCCGCAACTCGGATATATTCGAGGTAGTGGGGCACGCTGGATGCTACCGTTCCGCTGGCGTGGGCGGCGGCATCACGGGCATGGGCGGGCATATCGTCATTGTCGACGACCCGTTCAAGGACCGGGCGTCCGCCGATTCCCCGACCATCCGCCAGAACGTCTGGGACTGGTACACGTCCACGCTGTACACGCGCCTCGCGCCCGGCGGGGGGGTGCTCATCATCAATACGCGCTGGCACATGGCCGACCTTTCCGGGCGGCTGCTTGAGGCCGCCGCACGGGGGGAGGGCGACCACTGGCGTGTGGTGGACTTCCCCGCCATCGCCACGGCGGACGAGCCACATCGTAAGGCCGGGGAAGCCCTGCACCCGGAACGTTACCCGCTGAGCCAGCTCCTTGCCATTAAGAAAGCCCTCGGCACACGCGACTGGGAGGCCCTGTATCAGCAGCGGCCCACGCCCGACGGTGGGAACATCTTCAAGGCCGAATGGCTGCGCTTCTGGCTCCCCAAAGACCTGCCGGAGCAGTTCGACCAGCTCCTTATCTCGTGGGACATGACATTCAAGGACGGCGACGATACCGACTTTGTTGTGGGGCAGGTGTGGGGACGCAAGGGGGCCGACCGCTACCTCCTCGATCAGGTACGGCGGCGTATGGGCTTTACGGATACGGTGGCCGCGTTCCGGGCGCTCGCCGCTAAATGGCCCGGCGCAACCCGTAAGCTGGTGGAGGATAAGGCCAACGGCCCGGCGGTCATCGACGCGCTGAAACATGCCGTGCCCGGTATCATCCCCGTGGAGCCGGACGGCAGCAAGACGGCTCGCGCCCATGCTGTGACTACGTTCTTCGAGGCCGGGAACGTCCTGCTCCCGCACCCTGAGCATTGCCCGTGGGCACGGGAGTACGTCGCGGAACTGACGCAGTTCCCCGGCGCGCCCCACGACGACCAAGTGGACGCCACAACACAGGCCCTGCGCGACTTCGATACCAAGCGGCCCATGTGCATCGACACCCGGATACTGCTCCAGCCGCGCATGGGGTTGAGGCGCATCGGGGGGATTTGAAGTCATGTGTAAGGTTTTCTTCTTGACATAACTCTTAAGCATAGCCATATCTCATTTCATGACAAATCAAGAGCGTAGGCGTGAAAAGCTCAAAAACGCCGTCCTCTACTTCGTAAAAAACGACAAGACAGTCGGCCTCACCAAGCTGATGAAACTTCTGTTTTATCTCGATTTTAGGCTATATCGAGCATGTGGAGAATCGCTTACAGGGCAGACATATGAGGCGTGGAAATTCGGCCCAGTTCCCGCCGATGTGTGGCGGGAATTGCACGAAAAGCAGGACTGTCACCTTGGCTTGAAGTCTGTTGTCAAGATCGTTCCAACCAAAGAAGATCCGCGTGACGAAGCTACTGGAATCAAGCTTGTCGCGCTGCCCAAAGCCAAGTTTTCAGATACCTATTTTACTTTTCGCGAAATCAAGGAAATGCAGGCCGTTTCCGAGATGTTCCGTGGATTGCCTGCTTATCTAGTCGTTAAAGCTTCCCATGCCTCTAATGATCCATGGGATGTGACAATCAAGACCAAGGGAGAAAAAAGTATCGTAAACTATGAGCTTGCTCTTGAGGGCCTCGATGAAGAAGAAAAAGAGTATATCCATGAAGTTCGGGATGACGCTCTTTTTCTTGAAACGCTTATGGGGCAGGCTGGATGAAGCTCGGCGATGTTCTCTATTTTTCGGACTACGAATTTGCCAACGGTGGACATGCCGACAAACTGTTCATCGTTTTTTCAGACCCCGAAAAAGAAACTCTCCTCTTGCTCATTGTTACGTCAAAAGGAAAGGATTCTCGCAACACTGGTTGTCAGCCAGCGGCGCGGCGTTTTCTTATCCGTGCGGGAAAGTATGGATTCGTCAAGGATACTTGGGTTGACCTACAACGGAATGTCAATGTTGTAGGTAAGGATCAGCTTGCGGCTCTCATTGCTCAGGGAAAAGCGGTGATACAATTTTCTATCCCTACCCAAGTAATAAATGAAATCAAGAATTGTTTGACCCGCCATAGTATTGATTGTTTATCCCGTGAGGCGTGTGCTCTTCTTGGTATCTCGCCTAAGTGGTAGACCTTTCTCGTCGTCCCTCCCTTGACATTTCCCCCGTTTTGTGGCGTTGTCTTTACACGGTGCTCCTAACACCAACAACAGGCGGACTCCGCCACCGACATCAGGCGTTTTTTTTGTGCCCTTTTCAGAAGTCAAGATTCGTTTTGTCTTCTGTTTCCTGCTATAAAAGCATCTGTTGCCGGGTGTGGCCGATATGTCCAAGCGCAAGCCAAAGGCGGCCAGCTCCTCCTGTTGGGAGTTAGGAACACCCGGCATCGTCATTCCTAGGCGGTGCCAACTTCAATCAACAGGAGTGGCACATGTCACAGCTTTCTTCTTCCGTTTCCCTCCCCCAGATTGCCCATCGAGGCGTCCCCGTTGTTACCACCGAAACGCTTGCGCAGGCGTATGAAGTGGACGCTGTTTCCATTCGTAAGAACTTTTCCTGCAATAAGGCAAGATTCACCGAAGGGAAACATTATTATACTCTTTCCGGTAATGATTTAAGAGAGTTCAAGAACAGAGTTACCGAAAGTAACTCAGTTCAGATTGGAAAGAACTCTCGTTCCCTCACCCTCTGGACTGAGCGCGGGGCGGCCCGTCATGCCAAGATGCTCAACTCTGATCGAGCGTGGGATATGTTTGAGCTTCTGGAAGAAACGTTTTTCCGGATTGCCCGTCCAGAACCCGCTCCTGCCCCTTCTCCCATTTCCAAGCGTACCGACCCGGAACGTAAGGCGCTTACCGCCATCATCAACACATGGGTGGGCATGGCCCCGATTCACTACGCCTCGGCCCGTGCGCAGGTAAACGCCCATTTCGGCGTCACTTCTGTGGACGCCCTGACCGTAGCGCAGGTTAAGGAGGCCATTCAGTGGGTGCAGGCAAAGATTGACGCTCTCCCCGCTGTGCCTGCTCCCGCGCCTGCCCCCACGCTCCCTGCATCCAATGTCTACCACGATCGGGTGAAGGAGCTGGAACGCCTTGAAGCCAAGTTCATGGAGTTCGCCGGGGAAACCCGCTCCCGCCTTTCCGAACTCAACGCCGAATACATTCGTCTGAACCAAGGGGCTTACGCCGCCATGCTCGGCATGATTCCTGCGATACAGCCCGGTTCCAAGGATAGGCTTATCGACGCGCTGGCGTCTCAATCATACGATGCCTACAACTGGATTGACGCCGGACTGTCGCGCATGAGGCTGGCTATCGTCTCGGCACGGGCGGCAAACAGAACAATCGCAGAAGCGAACTAGCAAACAGGGCCCCCGCCGGAAACGGGGGCTTTTCTTACTCGGGTAGTTTTACGCAATCCGTTTACCACAGCCCATCGTCCCGGCACGGCCCCTTCACA
>OBBL01000448.1_pt1 | contig 3425 bp, 3 predicted proteins | sample 1480721 | NCBI WGS metagenome assembly OBBL01 (sample SAMN05301478, study PRJEB22388) | human gut metagenome | isolation source: infant 1 DOL 23 gut | host: Homo sapiens | place: USA: Pittsburgh, Magee-Womens Hospital of UPMC | collected 2013/2014
AAAGGTATTAAAAGTACAATCTTTCTAAGTAGAGCTAAAACCAAAGATATTGTTGCTTTTCCAAGTGCTAAAAATGTCTGTTGACAAGCTATTTGAATCCCAAACATAAAAGCACCAGCAAAATATATTTTTATACTCCAACTAGTCATACTAAGTAACTGCGGATTCTTATTAAATATACTAACAAAAAATGCAGGAAATATCATTAATAAAAGCCATAAAATAGTAGAATATGTAAAACATGACAACAAACACAACTTAAATGTCTTTTTTACTCTATCAAGTTGACCTGAACCATAATTATAACTTATTATTGGTTGTGCTCCTTGTGTAACCCCCATATTAGGAAGCATAAGAATTTGCATTATACTGCTCATTATAGCCATTGAACCTACTGCTAAATCTCCTCCATACATTTGTAATTTACTATTTAAGGCTATAAGTACTAAACTTTCTGTAGATTGCATTATAAATGGAGAGATTCCCAAGCCAAGCACTGGTAAGATGATACTTGCTTTTGGTATCATATACTTCTTTTTTATTTTGAGTATACTTTTCTTTCCAAAGAGAAACATAAGTACCCAAATAGCAGAAACGCCTTGTGCAATTATAGTAGCTAATGCAGCTCCTTTTACACCCATATTAAAGCCAAATATAAAAATCGGGTCAAGTATTATGTTTATTAAAGCACCTATAGCAACTGTCATCATTCCAGTTGTAGCAAACCCTTGGGTATTTATAAAAGTATTCATACCCATTGAAATCTGAACAAACACTGTACCTATTAAATAAATATTTAAATAGTCCATTGAATATCCAATTGTAGATTCACTTGCTCCAAACATCCAAAGTAAAGGCTCTTTTCCAATCTTAAAACCTATAGTCAAAAGTATTGCTAAAATCACCAATACAGAAAAACTGTTACTCATTATTTTCTCTGCCTCATCATTGTTTTGCTCACCCATTTTTATAGCAGCTAATGGACCTCCTCCCATACCGATTAAATAACTACATGCAGTTATTATAATTATTATTGGAAATGCCACTCCAACACCAGCCATAGCAACTTCTCCATTTTCCATTCTACCAATAAAAATCCTATCGACTATGTTGTATAAAACATTTACAATTTGTGCGATAATAGCAGGTGTAGCAAGTTTAAATAATAATTTACCCACACTTTCACTACCTAAGTTAGTGTTTGAATTTTCCATTTTAAAACCTCCTCAATCCAATAATTAAAATGTATCACTAAAATTTTATTCTATATAAAAATTTCATTTTATTAGCAGACAAATTTAGAGTACTTTCCCTACAAGTAATACTATACTATATTTCTTTTGCCATAGTAAACATTTTAGAACTAACTGAAGTTAAATACTTTATCTCATTTTTTATTTATTATTAAAAATTTTTCACACATACTCATAAAAAAACTATCCAAGTATATTACTTAGATAGTTTTATATTATATGTAAAGAAAGAGCTGAAACTATAACCCCTGATAACAAATTGCCAAGAAATACTCCCATAAAAGCATCTTTTATTCTCATTTTTAATATGGAAGCTATAGCAGATGCAGTCCATGTTCCTGTAGTTGGCAGTGGTATACCTACAAATAGTATTATACCAATTATCGAAACACTTTTTAATTTCTTCATTCTTGAGTTTATTTTTCTATCAATTACATCAGCAATCCCTTTAAATAGTTTCTTCCCTCTTAAAAATTGTAATACATGTCTGAATGTCAATATCAAGGGAATCGATACCAATGTAGAACCTATTACACTAAATACATAAACCCATATAGGATTTAAGCCCATTGCAATACCTATAGGAATGGCTCCCCTCAATTCTGTTACAGGAACCATAGATAAAATTAATATGTGTAAATATCCCAAACTATTCCCTCCTATTCTAAGTGACATTAAGTTATGAATTTATTTGCTCTATAACCTCACCATCCTTTTTACTAACTAAAAATGCATTTTTAGTCAATGAAAGCATTGGTAAATCACTCTTAGAGTCTGAATATGCATATGAATTTTCATAATCAATCTCTATCCCAAGTTTACCTAATACAGCCTTTATTCTTTTTACTTTTTCAATTCCCTTACAGTTTTCTCCAATGAATTTATTTTTATATCTTGAATTTTCATAAAAAAACTCCGTGCCTATAACCTCGTCTGCAAGACCATAATACTTAAAATATTTCATATATGCATATGGAGATGCAGTTATCATAATTATAACATTATCTTCTTCTTTATTTTTGTAAATAACCTTTTTCATAGATTCGTTAATTTTTTTCATTATGCAATCATCAAAAAACTTTTTTAAATCTTCTTCACTAAAATCTACTATTGGATAAAAGATTGCCTCTTTTGCCTTCTTCAAAGGTATCATTCTAATTAAATACATAAATAGAATAAAAATAATGTATGGTAACTTTATAATAGTTTTAAAGGTTTTATTTTTTAAAGAGTAAATAAAAAAATCTATCATGCTATCAGTATTTATAACAGTATAATCTACATCAAGTAATAATACACTTTTTTTCATAAGTATTTCCCCATCCTATCACTAAAAATATCACTAAAAAATCAATATTATTAAACATGTAATTATCCATAAGATTACGTTTATTTTTAAAGCATTATCTTTTAGGACAATATCAGTAGGATTATTTTCATTTGTAGTGTTAATTATATAATTATATCTAAGTACACCATAAACTACAAATATTGTTGTAAATATCATATGTGGCTTTTCTGGATTACTTGTAGAATACAATGCATAACATACAATTGTAGAACTTAATATAACTATCATCATTTGATTTAGATTTTCTATGTCATAATCTTCCAATATTTTTCTATGTTCAACTGCATCATCTCTTAGAGTTTCTATTTCTTTTTTACGTTTTCCAAGAGCTAAGTACAGAGATAAGAAAAATGTACATAAAATTATCCAATTTGATAAACTAACACTTATGGCTACACATCCTGCATAAACCCTAAGTATAAAACCAAGAGATATTGAAAACACATCTAATAGTATTATATTCTTTAGTTTAAGAGAATATAATATATTGTTTATCAAATAGAGACTGAGAATTATAGAAAGATTAAAACTAACAACTGTTGATAAACAGACTGAAGTTAAAGCTAATACTACAAATAGTATATTAGCACTTTTTTTGCTTTATCCATGTCTATAGCATCATTCAGTGCATATACTGATGATGACATTAGGCAAAAACACACAAACGCAATAAACGTATTTAAAAATAAATTTATATTTAGTATGTTGTTTGAAAAAATTATAGCTGAAAATACAAAGAAATTCTTTATATATTGCTTTATTCTCATTAACTTTATATAATCTGAAATTTTAGTAAGAAGCCTTATACTTGTATTGGTCTG
>OBBL01000632.1_pt1 | contig 1243 bp, 1 predicted proteins | sample 1480721 | NCBI WGS metagenome assembly OBBL01 (sample SAMN05301478, study PRJEB22388) | human gut metagenome | isolation source: infant 1 DOL 23 gut | host: Homo sapiens | place: USA: Pittsburgh, Magee-Womens Hospital of UPMC | collected 2013/2014
ACTGCCCTGTCACTCGTAAATATTGTTAATCAATTGAAATTATTTTATTTATTCCAATAAATCTCTCTTTATTTTTGATTTTTAAATCATAATTTACTAAATCTTAATTTAATAAATTTAGATTTAGTATTTTTATATGAGAAGGCAACTTCCGCAAAAAATATTGTTCCTTAACAGGGACAAGGGTATCCGGGAAAACCGGATACCCTTTAGCGAGTTTTATTCGTCCATCTCATCCGCTATGACGGTCAGAATCGCAATCACCACCGGTATCCATTTCCCAAGACTCATATTTTTTCCTTCCTATCTGGCTATGAAACGGGACAAACGGCACTGGCGTGCAGTTCCGCAATCCCATTCGATGTGTTTTCTAAGACACGGCGGTATCCTCGTCGGAAGCCCCAATCGGCATAGTCGGCAGGTATCCGTCATGCGTTCCTCCTCAAGGCCCCTTCGAGCAGTCCGAACAGTGCCGGAGCAAGCTGTGGAAACGTCTCAATGACGCGGCTGGCATGAGGCAGCAAGTTGCGATGTTCGAACACATGATGCCGAGTCCGTAACATCTGTTTGTTCGGAACACCATTGCAGGATGGCCTGTTCCGGCGCATATCGGATTTTCCTGGCGGAAGAGGATTGATGCTGTCTGCAAGATAGTCAGGTCTCGCCCTTACGGAGTCATTTTTCTTGAAAAATTCCGTCATGGAGCTGTTCAGTACCTCAGCTATTTCCCCGATTCGGTTGAACCTAGAAGCAACGTATCCGTTCCAGATACGCCCAGTATATCATATTAAATAACTAGTAAATATAATTGGCTCTATATAGCAATATTTGTACATAAGCAGTCCTTGATTTCGATATTTTTATTTACACACGTAACTATTCGTGTTATTATATTAAAATGAAATTAATTATAAAAAATTATTAATATTTTCTCAAATAAGAAAATAGGGGCAACCTTGGGAATATTTTATTCCTCGTCTCGCTGATAAAACAAGCGACAATATATCATTAAATATTTTATATATTTTTTTTCAAATAATTATGGAATATTCATTCATGCATAAAATAGTTGTTCCTAACACAATTCTTATTGTCGATGATGATGAAATGAACCGTGATGTGTTGGGAAATATTTTTTCTGCGTCTCATTCCATTGAAATGGCTGAAAATGGAAAAGAGTGTCTCAATAAAATACTAGAATGTGGACAAAAATTTTGTGCTGTCCTTCTGGATGTGGTCATGC